>ERZ791624.110-NODE-110-length-58778-cov-4.050355_pt1 | contig 58778 bp, 51 predicted proteins | sample MGYA00510058_ERZ791624 | MGnify/ENA primary metagenome ERZ791624 (study PRJEB30046, sample SAMN00715158) | human gut metagenome | study: EMG produced TPA metagenomics assembly of the A metagenome-wide association study of gut microbiota in type 2...
TCACTGTAGGGACGCTTTGAATAAAAGCGTCCGCGATTGCGAAATCAAAAAACAACGCAACTATATACTTTATTGTACCAACGGTTTTGTATAATGACTGGTTGCTCCAATCATAACAAGCGTATCTGTTGGATACGCTTTAATTAGGTTTTAACCTTTTCATACCAAACAAGATGTACCATTATAGAACAACAATGCTTTAATTATATGTTAAGCATTTGTTAATCTTATAATGGTACATCTTTTCGTATTAAATAGTTTTTCTTTGTAATTTTGCAAAACAAATAGGAAATGGCTTGACTATATAAATCCCGCCGTTGTTAGCACAATTCTTAACCTCATTATAAAGAGGAGTATATAAAATAACAGCATGGCTAATCAATGTCGCTGGGTTTATTGTCAATTAGATTGGAGTAAACCTGTTTACGTACATCCCTACATTCGCATTAGACTCGGGAAACGGGAATTTGTACGTGAACACCGTAGGGCTGCATGGGGTACTAAAAAGTATTCGTTTGCAGTATAATAGATGTTTCGCTCTTTCGACCATTTCCTATTTTGTTTGTTTAATTATACCTTATCCGTTTTCCTCCAAAACAAGAACTCCTTTCCTCTTTTCTCCCACTCAAACCTTACTAGAAACTCATTCACCGTATCCGTTTCGTAGACAGTCACGATGCCCGACATCAATTCTATTTCTTTAATCAGTTTGCAATCATTCTCAAGATACGACATGACTTTACCCCATATCTCATTGTCGTAGTCCGCAGTATAGGAAATCTCGTTATTGCCGTAGTATTCTTTGAGAATGTCACGAAGTTCGGAATTTCCTATCTTGTCAGAAGTACACGAGGATATGGGGTGAAGTTCTACGGATTCTTTAAGTGTGTGAGGTTTCATATTCTATCGGTTTGATTTGATAGAATATGTATTGCGGAAATAAATGCACGTTCTAATGATTTTTTAACATTTGAAATGCAAATTCCGCACGGTTGCGAGTATAATTCTCAAAACAAATAAATCGAGAATTAACTATGGCAACATTCCACTCATTACTCCAGATGATGGATACGCTGCATACCGAAGAGGATTGCAGGGTATATCTGGAGAATATGCGCTGGAATGGAAAGCCGATTTGTCCGCATTGTGGCTCTATCTCTGAACACCACTACAAACTGACCCAAAACGGAGAGTTCAAAGGGCTGTACAAGTGCAAGGACTGCCGTTGCAGATTTACCGTAAGGCAAGGAACGATGTTTGAGGGTTCAAATTTGCCACTCAAAAAGTGGTTCTATGCGATTTACCTGTTCCTCTCGCACAAGAAAGGCATAAGCAGTTGCCAGTTGGCGAAAGATATTCAGGTTACACAGAAAACCGCATGGTTCATGTTACACCGTATCCGTCATAACGTAAAGGACGATGATGCGCACTTTGACGATATGACACAGATGGATGAAACCTATATGGGTGGCAAAACACGTCACCACGGAAAAGGAACACAAGGACGCTCCTTGAAGGACAAGACACCGATATTCGGTATGGTTTCTGACGGTCTTGTGTATGCACAAGTAGTCCCGAATGTCCAAAGAAAAACGTTGTTTCCTATCATTGAGGAGAAAGTACGCAAAGGTTCAACCGTCATAACGGACGACCTGAATGTCTATGACACCTTGTATGAGAACTACGAACACAAGACCGTTCCGCACGGCAGGCACATTTATACAGTAAACGGTTACCACACTAATTCGATAGAGGGATTTTGGAGTCATATCAAACGAGGTATAAAGGGTATTTACCATCTCGCCAGTCCGAAACACTTGCAGAAATATTGCAAGGAATTCGTTTTCCGCTACAATACACGGAAACAAACCGATGCAGACCGTTTCAACGATTTCTTGGGAAGTTTCACGGAACGTCTGTATTACGGCGAACTTCTGATGAAACCCGAATGGAGGGTTATCGGATAATCTAAATTCAAACAAGAAAGTCCAATCATGCTCATGTATGGTTGGACTTTTTATGCTTATAACTTATATATGTAGGACATTGTTCCTAAATTTGTTCGGCAGTCTGCGAATTGTCTCTGATTTCTTTTGCTAATTCACTCTTTTTCTTTACTTTTGTACTCAAACCAAAGTAAAAAGGAGGTTAGAAACAGACATAAAGAAATAAAAGACATATTGCAAGCGACTTGTAGACAAGTTATTTGGCTTTAGTAAATCTGGTAAATTTATGGAACTCCAAATGATAAGTCGAAAGGTAGGTTTGTACCCTGCAAAGGGCGCAGACTGCTTTTCCTTATTTGAGTTCCAAGGTTTTACCAGAACCTACTAAAGCAGATGAGTGAAAAGACAAGGCTGTGTCCTTTTTCTTTTGCTCCGTTTGCAGGAACAACACTATGGTATAAACCTTATAAGCTCAAAGATATGGATTACAAGTTGGAATATATGGAACGTCTGTTTGCCAAGATTGGCAAGAAAAAGACGGAATCATACGTCATAAGCCGGATATGGCACCAGTTGGATGACGACCGTGTGAAGTTTGTCGTCCAGCAATACATCAGAAGAACAGAAGACAAGTATGCACTTGCGGACTTGTACTTGCCTCAGCTCAATATATTCATTGAAATCAACGAGCCTTTTCACAAGAACAATGTGGAGGTTGATAAAATCCGCAATGAGGAAATTCTAAACATAACGCATTCCAAGCCTATCGTCATAGACTGTGACAATGCCATTCAAGAAATCCACCGTCAAGTGGCGGATGTCGTAAAACTTATCAAGCAACGTATTTCAGAACTTGGCGACAAATTCAAACCGTGGGATGATGCAAGCACACTCACCGTTGAATATCATCAGAGCAAAGGTTATCTGAAAGTGGGCGACAACGAGTGTCTGCGTACCACGGAGGAGGTTGCGGAAGTGTTCGGCACGAAAGCCAAACACCGTGGTTTCCTGCGCGCTTCGGGTGCCGCCATTCCCAACAAGAAGCACGAAATAGTTTGGTGGCCGAATACGGAACACCGCCTTTGGTACAACGAACTCTCAGAGGATGGAATGTTTATCTACGAATATCCGAAAGCGGAGGACAAACGTGCGGCACATCTGAAACAATGGCTTTCCGCTCCCGAAGAAACAAGAATAACATTCTTACGCTACAAGGATGATTTAGGCTTCTGTTTCTATCGCTTCGTGGGAGTGTTCCGCCTCAATAGAGAGAAATCCATTCAAGAAAATAAATGTGTCTGGGAACGTGTCTCGGATACTTATCAACTTAACGTGTAACATAAAACTTAAATAAAATGGCTGAAAATATAGGCAAACGGGCGCAAGAAGTAAGAGAGCAAAGACTTAGAGAACAAGAAGAAGCTATACGGCGTAAAATCGACAGGTTAACTGTTTATTCTAAAAATATAGAGGAAAATATTTCTCTTGCCAGTGAAATGCTCAACAGAGGTAGGTTAAAGAAAAAAGATAAATATGACAATAAAATTCGTGCCGCAAAATGTCGGGATGAAATAAAAGAGAGTATATCTTCCATAGAGAGTATAATTGTAGAATTACAAGCTCTTGACGAACAAAAAGCTGAAACTCTTATGCCATTCTATCAACCTAAAATAGAGATTTGGAAGAAAGAATTAAATAGTATCAGTGCAAAAGTTAAATGGATACGAATCATAAGATTTGTAATAATTTTCGGTTTCATAGCTTGGCTGGTGATTGATGATATTATTGAGCATGGAATTTAGATAATTCAATAAAGAACAAGATATGAGTAAGGAGTATTACAAAAAGCGACTTATTGATTTGAGGTCGCAAATGGCGAAAGAAAGGGAAGCCAAGAAAAAGGACAATGCAAATTATGCTGCAAAGATCAAAACGGCTTCTCCAAGTTCTAAGCCGATGTATAGGAAGCAAAAAGTCGATAGAGCTGCATCGCACGACCGTAAGATTGAATCCTTGAAAAAAGAAATTGAACGGACAAGGGATGCGCTTAAATGTGCTAAATGATGTAACTTATGGGACTCGGCAAATGGGGCATAATAGGAATTATCCTATATCTGTGCAGGAACATTATTTCTAATATCCTTTATATTCTCTTTTGGGGATTGGTGGCATTCATCTGTTACGCAATAGTATATTGGTTATGAAGATACGCGGATTAAGTTTCTCTTGGAAAAGAGCGGTTGGCATAACGGCTGCCAAACAAAAGATAAGCCGAAAGACGGGAATACCTACAACCAAACAAGGTTTAGAGCGAAAAGTAGGCAAGATGGTTCTTGATGCCATCTTTGGTAAAAAGAGATAATTGTCAATACTATACAAGAACAGCGGAAAGGAAAACTTTTCCGTTGTTCTTGTTTCTGTGTAATTGGCAGTCTGCTATACTGTACCATTATTGTAAATTGATAAAATTCAAATGATATGGGAAAGATAGCAACAGAACAAGAAGCCTACGAAAGAAGTGAAATGGCAGGTTCTTCCGATTCTAATAAATGCATAACTGCAAGTGAAGCACGTAGAATTACGAATCTTGAAGTTTATGGAGATTATGCAGATAATCAGCTAGTACAACTATCAGATTTACATCAAGAATTTAGTGTATGTGATATTACATTAGAATGGAATGAAAATTCAAGTGATGGTGGAATAAGTGATATTGAAGTTTTGTCAAACAACAAACAGGTATTTTATAAAACCGCAGGCGCGGGTTCTGGCGGAGTTAAAGTATATCAAGGTGATAACATAATTGTGCGTTTTGAGTATATGAATAGTGATAGTAACTCACATCAATTTCAATATAACCTTAATAATGAGCCTGCTGTTAAGTTTACATTAGGTGGATATGAGGAAAGAACCATTGTGTTGTATAATGAACAAATAAGTTATGATGAATCATTTGTTTGGGACGTACAACAACTATCATGATTGATTGTATAAGAACAACCATTAAAGGTTATTTCATTTATATACATTATGACAAACCATAATTAAAGCGCATCCCACAGATGCGCTTTTTGTGTTTGGATAAACCAGTAATTATACAAAACCGTTGGTACAATAAAGTATATAGTTGCGATAAAAAAAGGTGTTTCTAAATGAAACACCTTAGTGACTCCGACAGGATTCAAACCTGTAACCTTCTGATCCGTAGTCAGATGCTCTATTCAGTTAAGCTACGGAGCCTTTTCAATTGCGACTGCAAAGTTAATACTTTTATTTGGAATAACAATACTCTAAGGCAATTTTTTTATTAAAAATAATTCCGAAAGTATCATAAAAACCGACAATCATCCGAATATCAACAAAATACATAACAATAATTTTCAAACCCAAAATGTGGCATTATCTTAATAATGCAGATAATCCTTTTGTCAATACAGTGCCCCGACTATATATCACGCCAAACTAACAGAGGCTGCATCTCGCTGACGCAGCCCCTAACTATAACCTACTGCTTATACAATGACTAATCTTTTTTAATAAAGTTCCAAACTCCAGCACTCAAAGCAGCGCCAACAACAGGAGCAACGATGAACAACCACAATTGAGAAAGAGCAGCACCACCCTCAAACAAAGCCGGACCTATTGAACGAGCCGGGTTTACTGAGGTTCCTGTAATTGGAATACATACAATGTGTACAAGAACAAGAGTCAAGCCAATAGCAAGACCAGCAAAATTGCCTGCTCCCTTCTTTTCATCTGTTGTTCCCAAAACTACCAAAACAAAGATAAACGTAAATACCGCTTCAGCAATAAACGCTTGCAGCATTTCACCATCTCCAAAAGAATTGGCGCCTGTAGCTGTTACGCCTCCACTTTCCCCTGTTGAAACAAGAGCATAAAGAATAGCAGAACCGAGGATTGCACCAATAACCTGGAAAACGATATACATCGCCGTATCCTTCATATTCATTCTACCAGACAAATAGACGCCTAATGTGATAGCAGGATTAATATGGCAACCTGAAATACCGCCGATTGTGTAAGCCATTGCAACAACAGCAAGACCAAACGCTAACGCAACTCCCAATGTTCCTACACCGGCACCTACTGCACCTGCTACATTACCAGCAAATACTGCACTTCCGCAGCCCATTAGTACAAGTACCATTGTACCAATCATTTCTGACAAATACTTTTTCATAACATGAATTTTAAGTTAATTTGATAGGTTTACTTTGCAAATGTAATTTATTTTTGAGAAAAAACGAAAAATACAACAAAGAAATCACCCGTTTCTAAACAGACTCATAAATAAATCGGATTTTTATCTGATATTACATTGTTTTTTTACTACCTTAGCAAAAAATAATCCAGTAATGAGTGCTATTAAAAATATGCTGACATTTATCAGCGAACTAAAATGCAACAACGACCGCGAATGGTTTGCGGACAACAAGGAAAGATACCAAAGCATCCGACTGGCATGCCTTAACGAAATTAATATCCTTATCCAAAAAATCTGCAAATTCGACAAGGGGCTAATGGGGCTTTCTGCAGAAGACTGTATTTACAGAATTTATCGCGACATCCGTTTTTCTCAAAACAAGCAACCGTTCAAGACCCACTTTGGAATAGTTCTCGGCCCAAAAGGGAAAAAGACAAAAAATGCTGCATACTATATCCATATAGAACCTGGTTGCTGTGCTGTATTCTCAGGAGTATGGTTTCCTGAAAACGATATACTCAAGGCTCTGCGAAATGACATTGATGCAGGAATAGAAGAATTTCTTGAAATCCTTAATGAACCGAAATTCAAAAAATACTACCCGAGTCTCGTTGGCGATAGTTTGAAAACACTGCCAAAAGGCTTTCCGAAGGACTACCCTCACCCGGAAATTATCAAAATGAAAGAATTTCTGATTTCAAAAAGCCTTGATGATGACTTTTTCTATTCCGAAAACTGGACAAGCAACATTATCAAATATCTCGAAACCGCCAAACCATTCAACGATTTTCTAAATTATACATTTGAAGAAATGCACAGTACATATTAATCTGTGCAAACAATTACAACAAACTGCACAAAATAAACGAAAGTGAGCAAAAATTTATACACATTTAACCCGCTAATGTGCGAAAAATTAAATAGTTATAAAATCTTAGAAAAGGTTTAGTAAATTAAAAGATTTAATTAATTTTGTAATAGCATAAAACAAAAACAATTATTATGGCAAAAATAAGAGGTGCTGTTGTTGTCGATGAGGAAAGATGCAAAGGTTGCAATCTATGTGTCGTTGCATGCCCTACAGACACACTAAATCTACAGCATAAGGAAGTAAATAACCGTGGCTACCACTTCGCATACATGGAAAAACCTGAATCATGCATTGGCTGTTCAAGTTGTGCATTAGTATGTCCGGATTCATGTATTGAAGTATATAAAGTTCGCGTTGATTAAATTTTAAATCTCGTAAATCCCAAATTTATGAAAGAAGAAGTACGATTGATGAAAGGTAATGAAGCCCTTGCACACGCAGCGATACGCTACGGAGCAGACGGTTACTTTGGTTACCCTATCACCCCACAATCAGAAGTTCTTGAAACTCTGATGGCTGAAAAGCCTTGGGAAACAACCGGAATGGTCGTTCTACAAGCAGAAAGTGAAATATCATCAATAAATATGGTTTATGGCGGTGCAGCAGCAGGCAAAGTCGTTTTCACGTCATCATCAAGTCCAGGTATCAGTTTGATGCAAGAAGGAATGTCTTATTTAGCAGCAAGCGAACTTCCAGCACTTGTTATTAACGTAATGAGAGGAGGTCCTGGCCTTGGAACAATCCAACCTTCACAGGCTGACTATTTCCAAACAACAAAAGGTGGCGGTCACGGCGACTACCGCCTAATCACCCTTGCTCCGTCATCAGTGCAAGAAATGTGCGACTTTGTTGGTCTTGGCTGGGATTTGGCTTTCAAATACAGAACCCCGGCTATCATCCTTGCTGACGGCGTTGTTGGCCAAATGATGGAAAAGGTTGTTTTGCCACCACAAAGACCAAGACTTACCGACGAGGAAGTTAGAAAAAAATGTCCATGGGCAACAACAGGCAAAGCAGGTGGCAGAAAAAGAAACGTTTGCACTTCATTGGAACTGGAACCAGACAAAATGGAGGTTAACAATGAACGCTTCCAACGAACATACAAACTAATAGAAGAAAACGAAGTTCGTTTTGAAGAAATAGGCACAGAAGACTGTGATTATCTCATTGTTGCATTCGGCTCACTTGCACGTATAAGCCAAAAAGCCGTTGAGATAGCAAGAAAGAAAGGTTTCAAGATAGGTATCTTGCGTCCAATCACACTATGGCCATTCCCTAAAGACGAAGTCAAAAGACTTGCAGCACAAGTAAAAGGGATTCTCGTTGTTGAACTTAACGCAGGTCAGATGATTGAAGACGTCAAATTGTCGGCAGACAACAATAACATCAAGATAGAACATTTTGGACGACTCGGAGGAATTGTTCCTACTCCTGATGAAATTCTTGACGCATTCAAAAGCAAGATAATCGAAGGATAACCCTTAAAAAGAAAGAAAATGGACATCAACGATATCATAAAACCTGAAAATAAGGTATATAAAAGACCGTCACTGCTAACCGACAACCACATGCACTATTGCCCTGGTTGCAGCCACGGCGTTGTTCACAAATTAGTTGCAGAACTAATCGAAGAAATGGGTTTGGAAGAAAAAACAGTCGGCGTTGCTCCTGTTGGTTGTGCCGTATTCGCATACAACTATATCGACATTGACTGGATAGAAGCAGCACACGGTCGCGCTCCAGCAATTGCAACTGCGGTAAGCCGACTTAACCCACAGAACCTTGTATTTACATATCAAGGCGACGGTGACTTGGCTGCTATCGGCACTTGCGAAACAATACACGCTGCAAACAGAGGTGAAAACATTACTATAATCTTTATAAATAACGCAATCTATGGTATGACAGGCGGTCAAATGGCTCCAACAACATTGCTCGGAATGAAGACTTCCACAACACCATACGGCAGAACTGCTGAATTGAACGGTTATCCTTTGGCAATAACAAACCTTCTTGCTCAACTTGACGGCACTTGCTACGTTACACGCCAAAGCGTTCATACTCCTGGCGCTGTAAGAAAAGCGAAGGCTGCTATAAAAAAGGCTTTCCAAAACAGCCTTGACAAAAAGGGAACATCCGTTGTTGAGATCGTCAGCACTTGTAACTCTGGTTGGAAAATGTCACCTACAGACTCTAACAACTGGATGGCGGAACACATGTTTGAAAAATACCCATTGGGAGACCTAAAAAACGAATAATATGAAGGAAGAAATAATTATAGCAGGTTTTGGCGGACAAGGCGTTTTATCTATGGGTAAGATATTGGCATACTCAGGCTTGATGGAAGATAAGGAAATCACATGGATGCCAGCATACGGACCAGAACAACGTGGCGGTACTGCAAATGTTACTGTTATCATCAGCGACGAAAAAATAAGTTCGCCCATCCTAAACAAATACGATATTGCTATCGTTTTAAACCAACAAAGTCTTGACAAATTTGAATCAAAAGTAAAGCCTGGTGGCATTCTTCTATACGACAACTACGGAATCCACCGCGCTCCTGAAAGAACAGACATTAAAGTATATAATGTTAACGCAATGGAAGCTTCTTTTGAGATGAAAAACAGCAAGGCATATAATATGATTATATTAGGAGCATTATTAAAAGTATGCCCAATGGTTACCTTAGAAAGCGTACTGGCTGGTTTGAAAAAATCATTGCCTGAGCGTCATCACAAATTGATTCCTATGAATGAGGAAGCAATTAAGAAAGGAATGACACTTATTGAAGAATAATAAATAACTCGCACAATGAAGTGACCGGAACCAACAACGAATATGAGTTGGCTCCTATGATATGAGTATAACAGGGGATGCTCCATTAACTTGGCACATCCCCTTCTATAATTATAAGATGAAAACAATTGGAATACTTTCCGACACCCATGGCTACTGGGATACAAGATTTGAGAAATATTTCGCTGAATGCGATGAAATTTGGCACGCAGGTGACATTGGTTCTAATGAAGTTATCGACAAGCTATCCGCATTAGCACCACTAATCGCCGTTGCCGGTAATATCGACGACTCCAACACCCGCCGCAAATTTGGAACATTAAGACAATGGGAAACTGATGGAGTAAAAGTTATTATGACCCATATCGGTGGCTACCCAGGCAAATATTCCCCAGGCATAAAATTCAAATTAGAAGTTAACAGACCAAACATTTTCATATCCGGTCACAGCCACATATTAAAAGTGATATATGACCGAGAATTAGGCATACTTCACATCAATCCAGGCGCAGCCGGACTATATGGTTGGCAGGCAGTAAGAACTCTAATTCGTCTTAAAATTGACAACGGTGAAATTAAAGACCTCGAAGTAATTGAACTTGCAAAAAATTTTAAAAACGAAAAACAATAAACAAAACCATACAACAATGAAAGAAGAATGTTTAATATGCAGAGCGCCATTAGAATATCTTGAAACAGAGAAATTAATGGAGTGCGAACTATGCCACAAGCAAGAAATGAGCAAAACACAGTGCATAAAAGGGCATTATGTATGTAACGAATGCCATACAAAAGGATTAGACTCAATAATTGGATACTGCCTCAAAGAATTATCAAAGAATCCTATTATTATTTTTGAGCATCTAATATCAATGCCATTCTGTCATACCCATGGACCTGAACATCACACCCTCGTTGGTGCAGCTCTACTTACAGCATACCATAATGCCGGAGGGAACATCAATCTACTCTCCTCACTTAAAGAAATGATTGCCAGAGGAAACAAAGTTCCTGGCGGAGCCTGCGGATTTTGGGGAAGTTGTGGAGCAGCAATAAGTTCGGGTATATTTATGTCTATCATTTCGGGAGCAACACCCCTAACAAAAGACACTTGGGGACAAGCGAATATGATGACTGCCCATTCTCTTATGTCAATAGGAAAAGTTGGCGGTCCTAGATGCTGCAAAAGAAACTCATACATTTCTATCAAAACAGCAATAATATATATCGAAGAAACAAAAGGAATTAAAATGGAATCTTCGCCAATAACATGCAGCACCTATTTAAAAAACAACCAGTGCATTGGTAAAAGATGCCCTTTTCACCCGTCAAACATAAAATAATATGAGAATATTGATACTCTGCACTGGAAACAGGTGCAGAAGCCAAATGGCACAAGGCATATTGCAGAACTTAAAACCCAACTTTGAGGTTCATTCCGCCGGCGTCAGACCGGCATCAGAGGTTCACCCTCTGGCAATTAAAGTGATGAAAGAAATAGGAATAGACATCAGCGATAATTACCCCAAATCAGTAGAGCAATATCTCGAAAAATCTTGGGACTACGTAATAACCGTTTGCGGTGGAGCAAAAGAAACTTGCCCTATTTTCAAAGGTAAAGTTAAAAACCAATTACATATAGGTTTTGATGATCCAGACGCTTTCTCAGGAGAGCAAGAAGAGGTATTGAATGAATTCAGAAGAGTTCGAGACGAAATAAAAGATAAACTACACGAATTGTTTTAATCAATACAATAACTTCATAAACTCCTTAACAAATCAAGTCACAGTAATAAAAAGCGGATAAGTCGTCTGACTTATCCGCCTATTTTATCTATTCTCAAAGATTATGCTTCGTGAATAGCTTCGCTTGGGCAGTTTTCAGCACATGTACCACAGCTGATACATACATCTGGATCGATAACATAGATATCACCTTCAGAGATAGCCTCTACTGGGCAAGCTGCTGCACATGTTCCACAAGCAACACAATTGTCTTCAATTACGTAAGCCATTTTTTTCAGATTTAATTTGTTAAACGTTTAATACGACAAAGATAATAATTAAAATTCTGAATAAAAAACAAGTGGAATATATTTTACTACATAATTTTTTATAACTAACTGAAACTAAACCTCAAGAAAGACCTTATTTGGAATAGTTACAATTAGCAATGCCATTTTTATCTTTCAACTATTATTTATAATTTTGTCTCTAAATAATTATTATATATGTCAGCATTATTCAGCATAATAACCATCACATATAATGCGGAAAAGGAACTACCCGCAACATTAGATAGCGTTAAGATGCAGTCGTTCAGCGATTTTGAGCATCTCATCATCGACGGAAAGTCAAGAGACAATACTGTTAAGATAGCCCAAGGCAGTAGCATTGCATCTATGAAAATATTATCTGAAAAGGACAAAGGTCTATATGACGCAATGAATAAAGGCATTAAGACAGCAACTGGAAAGTACCTTATCTTCCTTAATGCTGGCGACGCTTTCCATGCTCCAAACACCTTGGAAATTCTTGCTGATGCTGCTAAATCCGACCCTGATATTATCTATGGACAAACTCAATTAGTTGATACTAATAGGAATTTCGTTGCAATGCGACACCTTACAGCCCCAAATAATCTAACCTTCAATTCTTTCAAAAAAGGTATGCTGGTATGCCACCAGGCTTTTATTGTCAAGCGGGAGTTGGCAGAGCAATACGACCTGTCTTATCGCTTCTCAGCTGACTATGAATGGTGCTTAAGATGCTTAAAGAAAATGAAAAGCAATGCTTTCATCGACAATATTATCATCGACTACCTTACTGACGGCCTGACGGATAAAAACATGAAAGCATCACTAAAAGAAAGGTATCAAATAATGTGTAAATACTACGGAACGATACCAACTGCCTTTAGGCATATCGGTTTTCTTTCCCGATTCGCATGGCGAAAAATCAAGAAACTCTAATGTTACATGATTTTCAAATCAACCATTATGAGCATTAGCACAGATAAATCAGACAACTAAAAGAAAGACAATAATTCTTTATACCTTTGCAGAATTATGAAAAAGTTACTTACTGAAAACAGACTGACAAGCACACCATACTTAGGTGCTTTTATACTAATTATTGCTATTCTGCTGACCCTTCCGTGGTTAGGATTAGGGCATTTTTATACTCGTGGTGAGCCTCGCGAAGCATTGGTTGCCGTTGCTATGATGGATCAGGGAAACTACATACTCCCCTTCTTCCAAGGCGATTTTGCTTTCAAACCGCCAATGCTACACTGGCTAATATCTCTATTCTCATTACCACAAGGATACGTTTCTGAGTATTCCGCAAGGTTCCCCTCTGCCCTTGCAGAAATTCTTATGGCATTTGCATTTTTCACTTTCTACGCAAAGCGCATCAACCCAAAACGCTCATTTTTGGCAACTCTCCTAATGCTCACATGCTTTGAGGTGCATCGTGCAGCAATGACTTGCCGCGTTGACATGGTTTTGATGGCGTTTACCGTTGGCGAAATTATGGCTCTTTACAAATGGTATGAAAAAGGCTTGAAAGGATTGCCAATATTAGCATCGGTTCTCGCTTCTGGTGCTATCCTTACCAAAGGGCCTGTCGGAGTTATCCTACCTGCATTCGCACTAACTGTTTTCCTTGCCATAAATAAAGTTGGCTTCTGGAAAATCTTTTGGTCTTTGACGAAACTAACAATTCTCTCCTCTATATTACCAGCAATGTGGTATATCGCAGCATACGCACAGGGAGGAGAAAAATTCTTGAACCTTGTTATTGAAGAAAATTTTGGCAGATTCCTTGGTAAAATGTCATACGAGAGCCATGAACATGGACCTCTATTTACCATTCCTTTACTGCTTTCCGGTCTTATCCCATTTACGCTAATTTTACTATTCGGACTTTTTACAGTCAAATTCAGTAAAATCAGGATAAACAAAACTGCAATATCAAGAACATGGGATAAAATCATGTCAATGGACAAGGTACACCTATTTGCTCTCGTAACTGCAGTTTGTATCTTCATTTTCTACTGCATTCCTAAGAGCAAACGCAGCGTATATCTGCTGCCAATGTATCCTTTTGTAGCTATTTTAATGGTTGAATACATTATATACTTATACAAGGAGCAAAGGCGTGTACTCAAATCATATTCTATACTGATTGCCTGGCTTGCATCAATCTATAGCATTATACTTATCGCAATCCAGTTTATTGATATCGACTTCCTTGGAACATCACGCTCTCAAAGACGTTTAGGCTACCAATTAGCAGAATTGCAGAATTTTGAGATTAACGCATACTATCTGTCTATGACTCTTCTGCCTTTGGCTTCTGTTATTGCTATTTATCTTTTCAGAAGGAGCAAATATGCATTCATAAGTGCTGTTTTTGTTCCCTGGACTATGATGACTATCACACTTGATGCAATAATAAACCCCGCATTAAAAAACTGCGTTCCTGACTATTACTTTGCTGAGGAAATAAAAAAATTGGATTACGACGGCAGAATATATTTTTACTGTCCTGCTAACGAATGGGAAGAAAACATATTTACCGTTGACTATTATCTGAATAACAGAACAAAAGAATTTTCATATAAAATGGACTTGCCTAAAAGCGGATACATTTTGGTCAAGGAAGGTAATATAGAGAAACTTAATAAAGAACTTGAAGGCGTAAAACTCATAGAAACCATAAGAACTGCCAACGAATTTACTTCTTTCAGAGGCAACTGCATGCTCTTCAAATTCTCAAAAGAATAAAGTTTTTATCTCCAAATTGACTAAACGAAAAAGAGAAAAGACAAAATAAATTGGTCTTTTCTCTTTTTTCTACCCATACATTGCACTAATTTTGTAAAAACATTTACTGCATTGGAAAAATTCACACCAGAACTAATAGAATTACTTGAAACGGAAGCACACCGTATCAATAATATAGACTTTATATCAAAGGACCCCGTTCAATTTCCACGGAGGTTCAGCGACATACGCGACATTGAAATAGTTGCATTCCTATCTGCAACCATCGCATGGGGAAACCGTAAAATGATTTGTAACAACTGTGAAAAGATGCTCAAACTGATGGACTACCAACCATATAACTACATCTCAGATTGCGGTTATGAAGACTTGGGCGAGCGTTTCAATATTCACAGAACCTTCTTCTCTGATGACTTCACCCATTTTCTAAAGGGTTTAAAACTCATATACGACAATTACGGAACCCTAAACGATTTCGCTAAAAGCAAGAATATTTCTGAAAGCGAAACGCCTTCATGGCTACTTGCCGATGAAATGAGAAAAGCATTCGAAGAAGCAAACGGTGAGCCAAATTCACGGTGCATTCCAGGCAATACTGATAAAACGGCTTTAAAAAGAATCAATATGGCTTTGCGATGGCTTGTCCGTACCGACGGAATTGTTGATATGGGAGTTTGGGACTGCGTAAAGCCATCACAGTTATTCATTCCTCTTGACGTTCACGTTGGAAACACCGCCCGCAAATTAGGTTTGCTGCAACGAAGGTCAAACGATAAGCAAGCAACAATTCTACTTACCGAGCAACTCCGCAAATTCAATCCAGAAGACCCTGTTATTTATGATTATGCTCTCTTCGGATTGGGTATTTCCGGAAAACTTAACGAAGAATGTTATGAATTACAAAATTACATATAATAATGGTCAATCTTTTTGCGTTCCCCTTCCAGCTTCGAAGAGCATTACCAACAGAATGCTAATTATTCAGGCTTTATCAGGAGAGAAAGGCTGTCTGCAAAACATTGCCAAATGTGATGATACAGACGCCATGCTGAAAGCATTTTCTGATTATGACAATGGACAAAACCTGATTAACATCGGTGCGGCAGGAACAGCAATGCGCTTCCTCACGGCATATTTTGCACTAAAGGCTGAAAGGGAAATAACCCTTGACGGGTCGGAAAGGATGAGACAAAGACCTATTAAGGAGTTAGTCGATACATTAAAGGCATGTGGAGCAGATATCGAATATATTTCTATAAACAACAAAAAGAACAATACCTGTCCTCCTCTAAAGATAAAGGGCAAACAACTAAAAGCAGAAACAATAGAAATTAACGGCAATATAAGTTCGCAATATATTTCCGCTATAATGATGATTGCCCCATACATTAAAGGTGGTGCAAAAATCAAGATTATCGGAGAATCTGTATCACGACCATATATAGAAATGACTGCCTCCCTAATGAACAGGTTCGGTGCAAAAGTAACACTAAAAGACTCCGAAATAATTATTGAAGAAGGAAAATACAGCAATGTAAATATCACCGTTGAAAGTGATTGGTCCGCAGCAAGTTATTGGTATGAAATAAAATCAATTATACCAAATCTTGAGATAGTTCTTATGGGTCTTAATAAATGCAGCGACCAAGGAGACAGCCACATCGCTGAATATTTCACCAAACTTGGCGTAACAACCACTTTTACCGAAAAAGGCGTTACTCTCGGATATGATGAAACAAAGGTTACTGACTCTCTAACTATTGACCTTACAGACCAACCAGACCTCGCACAAACTTTTGCCGTCACTGCGTGCTTAAAAGGTATTCCTTTTAAAATTACAGGTCTTAGCACTTTGAAAATCAAAGAGACAGATCGTATGGCTGCACTAATTAGCGAATTGGCGAAACTGGGTTACAAAATAACGGAAGTTGACAACTCCACACTAATATGGGATGGAAGCACGATACCAACAAACAAAAAAATAGAAATAGAAACATATAAGGACCACAGAATGGCAATGGCATTTGCTCCAGCAGCAAAATTTTTACCCGGCATAACTATACTCGATGCAGGAGTGGTTTCAAAATCATACCCGGAATACTGGAAACATCTGCAAAAAATTGGCTTTAAAATGGAGGAATAATAATGAAAGGAGCATTAATTATACTGGCAATAACCTGCATTACTGGTTTTATACTTTACATTTTCCATAAAATCTCGGAAAAGAAGCAAGAGGGGAAAGAACCCGAAATTCAAGAAGAAGAGCCAAAAGAAGAAGAATGCTGTGGGATGCACCTAACTTGCGAAAAAGACACATTGATAACCACCTCAACAGAAATAATATATTATGATGATGAGGAACTGGACCAATGGGCTGGGACAAAACCAGAAGAATATAGCGAAGAACAGATAGAGCATTTTCGAGACATTCTTCTTACCCTACTTCCTGAAGACATTGCCGGATGGGCTAAGTCTCTAAAACTGCGAAACATCGCTCTACCTACCGTTGTACGCGATGAACTGATAATGATAGTTCAAGAGGCTCGCGAGGAAAAAACTAAAAGAGAGATTGGACAATAACCGCATCCATACCTAACACAGCAATTCCAATCACCGCATAAACGATGCGAGCAATAGTCCTGCTAAATGTTCCAGTCAGCAACTTTGCATTTGAACTATTGAAAAACCAATCCCAATTAAAAATTGCAGCCAGCAGCGAAAGCATGCCGGCTACAAAAAATAATATACAGATAAATATCGTTGCAATAACCATAGCCCTATTCTGGAAGAGTTACAGAGATTACTCGCGTATCATCATCTTCAACAGTTACATGAACTGCAACAGTATCTGCCGGCAACAAATTCTCTATTCTCTCCGGCCATTCAATAAGGCATACTGCTCCTGAATCAAAATAATCCTCAACGCCAATATCGCATGCTTCATCTTCATTTTCAAGACGATAGCAATCAAAATGATAAATTAACTCCGCTGTTGACTCCGAGCGATACTCATTAATAATAGAAAATGATGGAGAATTGGTAATATCCTCAACGCCAAGCACCTCACATAAAGCATTGATAAAAGTTGTCTTTCCTGCTCCCATATTGCCGTAAAAGGCAAAAACAGTATAGTCACCCATCTCTTCGACAAATTCCTTTGCCGCCTCATGGATATTTTCCAATGATGTAATTCTTATTGATTTCATACTTCTCTTTTAATTATTACAAAAGTAAGTATTTTATCTGAAATTTTGTCTATTGGGAGAAAATTATCGGCAAAAAGTTTACTATTATTGTTTTGTTTTATAGAATTTACTTATCTTTGGAATACAAAGGTTGCGGTTTGTTTATAACAGTAAATATAACGACAAACGCACCTTTACTATATTAATCATTATGAAGAAAATAATACTTACATTAGCCCTCGCTGTAGCTGCATTATCAGTTTTTGCTGCAGAATTTGTCGATAAGTCGGCATCATCAAAAGTAATCTCCTTTGGAGTAAGATTTGGTTATAACACTTCCGGACAACACGCTTCTCTCAATAGACTGCCAGGGAAAAAAGATTTTGACTGGGGTTCAGGATGGACTGCTGGTGCCGTTATTGACTTAAACGTTAGAAACTACTTTTCAATACAACCGGGTATCTTTTATGAAAACCGTAGTTTTGACTACTCTATCATTGATAGCAACCGAAATACACAATCTCTTAACAACACTCTCGGACATGCACGATTTAACTCGTTTACTATTCCTGTCCTCGCCTCTTTCAAATTCAACATATCAAACGCTATGCAATGGGTTGCTGAAGCAGGTCCATACTTCGCTTTTGGATTAGGAGGAGATGAAGATATTGAAGAAATTTCAACTTTAGTTTCAAGTTCTCCAGATACTCCAAGTTCTTATAAATATCAAACATACAAACGCGACTACTACGGTGATAACAGCGAATGGCAACACAAAAAATTCCATTGGGGTCTGAAAATCGGTACTGGTTTGAAGTTCCTCCGCAATTTTTCTGCCATGATACACTACCAAATGGGACTTAAAAACATATCCAAGCACCCAGACTGGTCTGTTAAAGAAAGAAACTTCTCTGTTTCTCTTGGATACGATTTTTAATTCAAAGACATAAAAACAATCACTAAGGGGTTGTGTCAAAATGCAAATTTTGATGCAACTTTTTTTAGGTGCCTTAGATTTAACAAAAGCCAAAATACCCAAACACAATAAAACAGGCATATTTGCGTTATTTATTAATGAATTCTAAAAATTAGGAATCGACCTAAAAAACAATTGACTACACATGAAATTTTCATACAAGATATTGCTGCTTTTTACCGCAGTATTGATACTATACGGTTGCCGTAGTGCAAAACTATCCGTTGCTGACGAGCAGTTCGCCAGAGGAGAATATTATAATGCGGCATCAACATACAAAAAGGTTTACAACAAACTACGCACCAAGGAAGAACGTCCTCAAAGAGGTATTGTTGCTTACCGAATGGGAAACTGTTACAGACTGATGAACAACTCATCACGCGCTGCCGCCGCTTTTCAAAACGCAATCAGATACAAATATCCTGACAGTACCGCTATTCTATATCTGGCACAGTCGCTGCACAAGCAGGGAAAATATGTTGCAGCAAAAAAGGCTTATGAGGAATATTCCGCACTCAATCCGACTGACACCTTAGCACTTATAGGTATTGAGGGTTGCAATAATGCAATCAAATGGAAAGAAGCTCCAACGAGGTACGAGGTAAAGACTGCAAAGCTGTTCAACTCTCGCAGATCTGACTTCTGCCCAATGCTTTACGGCTCTGATTATGACCAAATCTACATTACATCAACAACCGAAAAAGCCATGGGCGACAAAAAAAGTGAAATTACCGGTATGAAAAATGCCGACCTTTTTGTTGCAAAGAAAAATGAACGTGGAGAATGGGAAAGACCGGAACCTCTTGAAGGGGATTTTAACACAGAATTTGATGAAGGTATAGTTTCATTCTCCCCAGACGGTCAAACAATGTACCTAACCAAAGCAAGACGCGACCCAAACGTCTCCACTTCGGTAGAAATTTACACTTCAACTCGCTCTGACGCACAATGGAGTGCCCCTCAAAAATTTGAAGTTATTCCAGATACACTCTCAACATTCGGTCACCCTGCTGTTTCCCATGATGGCGAATACCTTTATTTTGTAAGCAACATGCCTGGTGGATATGGAGGTAAGGATATCTGGAGAATATCACTAAAAGAAAGACAGGGTAGTCTTTTAAACCTTGGTCCTGACATTAACACGGCTGGCGACGAGGATTTTCCGTATGTACGTAATGACGGCACCCTATATTTTTCTTCCGACGGTCACCCAGGAATGGGCGGACTTGACATTTTCAAGGCTATCCCGCTTGAAAATAACCACTGGCAAATAGAAAATATGAGAAACCCTATCAATTCGGCTGGTGACGATTTCGGCATAACTTTTGCCAATGGTGAAAATGGTTATTTCTCATCAAACCGCGGTGACGCAAGAGGCTATGACCATATATTCAGTTTCGCATATAATCCTGTTAAGGTAACTATTGAAGGAACAGTACTCGACAAGGATGAGGAACCTGTCAAAAACGCAATTATCCGTATTGTTGGTAACGATGGTACAATCCAAAAGGAAGTTGCCCGCGATGACGGTTCTTTCAAATTCTCTCTTCAAAGAGGCGTTAAATACGTTATGCTTGCAGGTGCGAAAGGATACCTTAACCAGCGTCAGGAATTTGAGTCTGACACTACTCAAGAAGACGCAAACTATTGGGTTGACTTTATCCTGCCAGCAATAAACAAGCCTTCACTTATTGAAAATGTCTTCTACGATTTCGACAAAGCAGACTTGCGCCCGGAAACAAAAACAGCCCTCGATGAATTGGTGGTTATTCTAAACGAAAACCCGAATGTAACTATTGAAATGGCTTCACATACCGACAGGTGGGGTTCTGACAAATACAATAACGAATTGTCACAGCGTCGCGCTCAATCGGTTATTGACTACCTTATTTCCAAAGGTATCAATAAGGAGCGACTACAACCTCACGGATATGGCAAGACGAAGCCTAAAACAATAACAAAGCGCTTGGCAAAACTTTATCCTCAATTCAAGGAAGGTACTTTACTTGATGAAAAATTCATCAACACACTTTCGGAAGAAGACCAGGATGCGGCAGACCAAATCAACCGAAGAACGGAATTCCAAGTACTTTCGCTAACATTCCAAATGAACTAAAATGGAAGAAGATATCAGGTTTATGCAATTTGCCATTGCTGAAGCAAAGACAGCGGAAGCAGCGGGTGAAGTGCCCATTGGAGCAGTGATAGTATGCAACGGCAGAATAATAGCAAGGGCACACAACCTTACAGAAACCCTTACCGACGTTACTGCCCATGCTGAAATGCAAGCCATAACGTCTGCAGCGGCAAATCTCGGAGGAAAATATCTGACGGACTGCACCTTATACGTAACTATCGAACCTTGCCTAATGTGTGCTGGTGCCTTGGCTTGGAGCCAGATAAAAAGGATAGTATATGGTGCTGACGATGACAAACGGGGATTTCATACATACTGCCAATCTCCGTTCCACCCAAAAACCACTATAACAAAAGGCATTTTGGCTGAAGAATGTGCGACTCTTGTCAAAGAGTTCTTTAAAAAGAAAAGATAGTTGCTATTTCGGCAACCATCTTTCCAATTCTTCCATACTTATTCCTTTTTGCTCTGCATAACGCTTTCGCTGGTCATCGCAAATCTTTTTCAAAATGAAATACCGCGAATCAGCATGAGATATATATAATCCCATAACCGAAGATGCTGGCTTCAATGCCCCATTTTCGGTTATTTGCATTCCTAATTCCTTTGTACCGCCAAGGACTTCATTAATAACAAAGACCGAAGACTGGTCGGGCAATGACGGATAACCTGCTGCTGGGCGTATGCCAACATATTTTTCAGTGAGAGTATCTGAAACCGCTAAATCTGTTCTATCATATCCCCAATATTGCTCTCTAACAGCCTTATGGAGATATTCAGCAGATGCCTCTACAAGTCTGTCGGCAAGCGACTGATACAAAAGAAACTTAAACTCATCTTTTTCTTTATAAGACTCAACTATTTGGGCAATCTTCGCACCTATTGTAATAGCAAATGCACCTACATAGTCAGATGATGGCGAAACGAAATCGGCAAGCGACCAGCACTCTCCTTTAGCATTGACATACTGCTGACGCAGTACTGGCAAAACGATATCATTTCCACCTACCTCAAAAGATATAGAATCATCGCCTACAGATTTTGCTTTTCTGAATGCAATTTTAGCAGATATTGAATCACCTGCTTCGCGAACAAGTCTCGCAATTGCCGCACGAGCATCCTTCAACAAATCCATAGCCTGCATAGTTGCCGCTATTCTTTCCGGTTTCTGTGCGGCAATCCACTGTGCCTGACAATGTCCACAACCTTTTATCTCTGCCAATTCTGCAAACGACGCATCAAGATTCCATACTGGGAAAAACGCTCTCCAATTAATATAGTCAACAACAGTAGAAATATTTATAGCCATCTCCCTTTCACCAACGAACTGTGGCTCTACGGGTTTATAGTTCTCCCAATCAATTTTATGCTTTCGTCCAATCGCTTCAGCAAAAGTAACCGATTGACTATCCTTTCCAGAGAAATATTCCTGTCTCAAGAGGTTCTGTTCGGACTTTATCTCATCGGCAATGCCATCGGCATCAAGCAGTCGGTGAGCTACGGACGTCATCTCAGCTGCATCGCGGGTGTAGGCAACGATACCAGAATACTCTGGCGCAATCTTTACTGCAGTATGAACTGCTGAAGCTGTTGCTCCACCAACCATCAATGGTATGCTCAAGCCCCTTTCTTCTGCAAGGCGCGCAACACTGCACATCTCATCAAGCGACGGTGTTATAAGTCCGCTAAGCCCTATAATATCTGCCTTTTCCTCTATAGCCCTATCAATGATAACATCGGCAGGAACCATTACCCCAAGGTCTATAACATTGAATCCGTTGCAACGGAGAACAACATCAACGATATTCTTTCCAATATCATGGACGTCTCCCTTTACAGTTGCCATAATGATTTTACCAGAATAGTTCTGTCCCGACGCCTCTTCTTTCTCCATCAACGGTTGCAAATAGGAAACCGCATCCTTCATTATCTTGGCACTTTTAACTACCTGCGGCAGAAATAATTCACCATTAGCAAATAATCTTCCTACCTCATTCATTCCAGCCATCAACGGTCCCTCGATTATTTCGACTGCTGTTATATATTCCTTTACTGCAACTGCAAGCAACGTCTCAATAAGGTCACCTCTGCCCTTTACAAGCATTTTTATGATTTTATCATCATTGCTTAGGCTTTCCTCTCTATCTGTTGAAATAGCAATATCGCTCGTTTTCTTGTCTTTTGTCTGTGATGCAAGCGCTATCAACTTCTCGGTTGCATCCTCCTCTCGACAGAAAATAACATTTTCTATAGCAGTTCTGACATCTTCAGGTATCTGCGAATAAGGTGCCAGTGCGGCTGCATTAACGATAGCCATATCCATGCCAACGGCTATTGCGTGATAAAGGAAAACCGTATGCATCGCCTCTCTGATATAGTTATTTCCTCTGAAAGAGAATGACAGGTTGCTGATACCACCGCTCACCTTTGCTCCAGGCAGATTCTCCTTTATCCACTTAGTTGCCTTAATGAAATCAAGAGCATAGCGGTTATGCTCATCTATACCTGTCGCTATAGCCAATACATTCGGGTCAAAAATTATATCATGCCCTTTGAAACCGACTTCAGTTGTCAATATATCATAAGCACGGCTGCAAATTTCTATTTTGCGCTCGTATGTATCTGCCTGACCTGATTCGTCGAAAGCCATAACAACGACGGCTGCTCCCATATTGAGAATATCTTTGGCTTCTTTGACGAACGCCTCTTTGCCTCCTTTCAGGCTTATTGAGTTGACTATACCCTTACCTTGCAAACACTTCAAACCAGCCTTGATAACATTAGGTTTGGAGGAGTCTATCATAATAGGAACTTTTGCAATCTCAGGTTCTGCTGATAGCAAGTTGAGAAAAGTAACCATCTCTTTCTCGGCATCAAGCATCGCATCATCCATATTTATATCAAGAATCTGCGCACCTGCTTCTACCTGTTTCCTTGCAATGTCAAGAGCTTCGGAATAGTTTTTCTCTCCTATCAACCGCAAGAACTTGCGACTGCCGGCAACGTTACAACGCTCTCCAACATTGACAAAGTTACGCTCGCGGGAGACTATCAAGGAATCCATTCCCGACAATACTAAAGATTTGTTTCTTTCGTATATCTTTCTCGGTGTATACTTTTTAGCCTCTTCTGCAAGCATGCGGATATGCTCCGGAGTTGTACCGCAACAACCGCCTACGATATTCACCAAACCGTCGGCTAACATCGCAGATATCTGCTTTGCCATAACTTCCGGTGTCTGGTCATATTCGCCCAATTCATTAGGCAAGCCTGCATTCGGATAGAATATGGTCGCCATATTCGAGATATCTGACAACTCCTTTAGCCATACAGTCAAATGCTCCGCTCCAAAACCGCAATTCAATCCTATTGCAAGCGGATTAGCATAATCAACGGCAGCAACAAAGGCTGAAAGCGACTGACCGCTTAATATTCTGCCATTGTCAGAAATTGTTGCTGAAATGATAACTTCAACCTTTCTGCAACATTTCTCCATAGCCCTTTCAGCGGCTAATAATGCGGCTTTTGCATTTAACGTATCAAAAACGGTTTCTATAAGGAACAAGTCAACGCCTCCCTCAAGCAAAGCAGTCATCTGCTCCTCGTAGGTATCAGCAAGAGTATCAAAAGTAATTGCTGAATCATCACCCATAGATACTGCCATCGATAATGACTTATTCGTTGGGCCAATACTTCCTGCAACCCAACCGCCTTTTTCATCAGCAACTTTGCGCGCAATCCTTGCTGCCTCTCGGTTGATTTCTCCTACATATTCTTCAAGGCCATAATCCGCCAATGAGATAGCGTTAGCGTTGAATGAATTAGTCTCAATAATATCCGCACCTGCATCCTTGTATCTGCGGTGAATCATCTCTATTGATTCTGGTTTTGTTAAGACAAGAACGTCGTTGCAACCTTTTAGATTATTTTTATGAGAAGCGAATCTATCTCCTCTAAAATCAAGTTCACTCAAACCCAATGATTGGATTTGAGTGCCCATTGCGCCATCAATGACAAGTATTTTGTCATTCAAAGCAGTCTTTATTTTATTATCAATCATTTATTCTGTTTTACCTGGATAAGCCTCAAGAGCCTTGCTAAGTACAAACAATGCTCTATTCAAATCGCTTTTATTCAAGACGTAAGCAATACGAACCTCATTAACGCCCAAGCCTGGAGTGGTATAGAAACCTGCAGCAGGTGCCATGAATACCGTCTCGCCCTCATATTCAAATTCTGAAAGGCACCACGCACAAAACTTCTCGGCATCATCTACCGGCAATTTTGCGACTGTATAGAATGCTCCCATCGGAATTGGGGAATAAACTCCCGGAATCATATTCAAACCGTCAATTAGACATTTGCGTCGCTCTACATATTCATCGTATGTGTCTCGCAAATAATCTTCTGGAACGTCAAGCGATGCTTCTGCAACTACCTGACCTATCAATGGTGGACTCAAACGTGCCTGACAGAATTTCATTACCGCCTTACGAACCTTCTCATTCTTGGTAATCAACGCTCCAATTCTTATTCCGCACTCTGAATATCTCTTTGAGACAGAATCAATAAGCACAACGTTATCTTCTATCCCTTCCAAGTGACAGGCTGAAATATATGGAGAGCCAGTATAGATAAACTCACGGTAAACCTCATCAGAGAATAGAAACAGGTCATACTTCTTTACCATATCCCTAATCTGATTCATCTCGCGGCGGGTATATAGATAACCTGTCGGGTTATTCGGGTTACAAATCAAAATGGCACGAGTTCTCTCGTTTATGAGTTCTTCAAATTTCTCCACCTTCGGCAAAGAGAAACCCTCTTCTATTGTAGTCGTCACAGTTCTGATAACCGCACCCGCAGAGATAGCAAAAGCCATATAGTTGGCATAAGCAGGCTCTGGAACGATAATCTCATCACCTGGATTCAGGCACGACAAGAACGCGAAAAGCACAGCCTCTGAACCGCCAGCAGTTACAATAATATCATCTGCAGTCAGATTGATATTGAAACGCTCATAGTAGCCAACGAGTTTTTCCATATAACTGCGGTAACCCGCACTTGGGCTATATTCCAAAATCCGTCTATCTATATTCTTGATTGCATCAAGAGCAACCTGAGGCGTCGGCAAATCAGGCTGTCCGATATTTAAATGATAAACATGCACTCCTCTCTTCTTGGCAGAGTCTGACAACGGTGCCAATTTTCTAATAGGAGATTCGGGCATTTCCATCCCTCTTACTGATATTTGTGGCATTTGGGATTATAATTTTTAGTTAATATACTTGTTAAACTGTCATTATCCTCAAGACAAGGACATTTTAACTACAAAGTTACAACTTTCCGCCATAAAAAGCAAACCCACAAATCGCACCCAACTACGCAATCCATTTGCGGATACAAATATCCGCCCCACCACTTCCTCCATTAATTATTTCCGTTTTTGCAATCAACCATTTCCCGTTGTCCCCCACCAGCTATCCATACTACAAATACTATACCCCAATAATAATTAGTGGTTGCATCAAAATTTGCATTTTGGCACAACCACTAATTAAATTTTATACTGACACTTTTACCAACCGCCACCGAGGGCCTTGTATAGGCGAACTAATGCAATCTGCTTGTCTCGCTTTGCGTTACTCAAACCAATCTGCGCATCAAAGTGACTACGCTGTGCATCAAGAACGTCAAGGTATCCGATAACACCATTGATATACTGCAACTGAGCGAGTTTCATTGTTGCTTCTGATGACTTCTCCAACTGCAAACGCGACTCATATATTTCATCAATCTTGTTGAAATCAACTATCGCATTTCGAGCATCGCGGAAAGCACCTAAAACTACCTTTTCATAATTATAGCATTCCTGCTTATATGCAGCCTTCTTTGATTTCCACATTGCCCTATTCTTTCCCATGGCAAAAAGAGGAGTCAACAGTTTAGCTCCAATATAAAACACTGGTGATTTCAAAAAATCTGAAATTTCTTCACTTTCCAAACCGTACTGTGCTGTAAGGGATATCTTTGGGAACATATTAGTAAACGAAATTCCTACGCTTGCATTTGCCGCCATTAGATTCAATTCTGCCTCTCGCACGTCAGGACGGCGCTCAAGCAATGTTGAAGGCAATCCGACAGGCAAAAAATCTGGCAACGGAGCATCTTCCTGCAAGGTTGAACGTTCAATAACACTTGGAAATTCTCCTGCAAGAAAAGCAATGTCGTTTTCCTTCAAAGATATCTTTCTTTCCAAATCCGGCACTAAAGTAGCGGTTCTTGCATACTCCAATTGTGCCTGCTGATATGAAGTTTCAGATGTCAAGCCACTTTCGAAACGCAACTTAGCAATTCTCATACCTTCCTGACGAGCATTAAGTGTCTGCTTAACAATTGCCAACTCATTGTCAAGAGCAACAAGTTCAAAATAAGCTTGTGCAACCTCTGCGATTATACTCATTCTAAGAGCATTCTGAGCCTCTACACTCGCAAGAAACTGAGCCTTGCTCTTATCCTTTGCCCATCTGAGGTTTCCCCACAAGTCAAGTTCCCAACTTACCGTTGCCTTAGCACCAAACTCTGAGTCTCCTTTATAGTTATCGCCTCCATAATTTGAACCTTCCTTATTTGCATATATGTTAGCGTCAAACTGTGGGAAGAGGTTAGCAAGGTCAATTCTCTTCAAAGCCGCCAATTCCTCTACACAAGCAGCGGCTTTCTTTATATCCTTATTATTGTCAAGGGTCTTCCTTATCAACTTTTGGAGAATTGTATCCGAATAAACATCCCACCACTTGAGGTCTGCAACACAAGCCGAATCGCCTGCCAACTGCTTTTTACTCAAAGTCTCTGGCAGTTGCATTTCGGGTTTTTCAAATTTATGCCCTACCTTGCACGATGTAAAAAACATCAGCACCAAAACAATATATATATATGATTGCTTCATCATTCTACTTTTTAAATTTTTTCACCACATTGACTTTCTTCTTCATCTTATAGATTAATACAAAGAAGAACGGCACTAATAGGATTCCAAACACAACCGCAAAGATCATTCCGAAGAAAACTCCGGTACCAATAGCCTGACGACTTGCAGAACCTGGACCTGTTGCAATAACCATCGGCAACATACCAAGGATGAACGCAAGTGATGTCATAAGAATTGGACGGAAACGCAGTTGTGAAGCATGTATAGCCGCCTGAACGACATCAACACCCCTATCAACCTGCTCTTTGGCAAATTCCACAATTAGAATAGCATTCTTTGCTGCCAAACCAACAAGCATAACCAAACCAATTTGGAAATACACGTCATTTTCCAATCCGCAAGCCAAAACTCCAAGATATGAACCTAACACAGCAACCGGCAATGAAATAATTACGGCAACTGGAACCATCCAACTTTCATAAAGAGCTGCAAGGAAAAGGAAAACGAAAAGGAAAACAAGTGTTAAAACCATTGCAGTCTGACCTCCTGCCTGCTTTTCCTGATAAGATAAACCACTCCATTCAACTCCAATATTATCTGGCAAATGATTTTCCGCAATCTCCTCCATTATACTCATTGCCTGACCGGAACTGTAGCCGTCAGCAGCCTCTCCACGAATAACTGCACTGTTAAACATATTGAAACGCTTGATACTACCCGGACCTGTTGTATATTGTGTTGTTCCCAATGAAGTCAACGGAATCATTGCTCCGCTTGAACTTCTTACAAAGAACAGGTTTATATTATCCTGATGCTCACGATATGTTGATTCAGCCTGAATATATACACGATAAATACGGTTGAACATATTAAAGTCATTTACATAAACTGAACCGGTATAAGCCTTCATAGTAGAGAAAACGTCAGCCAAAGGAACTCCAGCAAACTTCACTTTATCCCTGTCAACGTCAAAGTACAACTGAGGGATTTCTGCTTGTAAAGATGATGACAAGCCTGACAACTCCTTACGCTTTGACGCATAATACATTAAAGAATCAGTTGCTTGAACAAGATTGTCAAATGTTGCATCACCTCTTGCCTCCAACTGCATTTCAAAACCGCCGGAACTACCAAGACCTGGAATTACTGGAGGGGTTGAGAAATAAGCCTTGCACTCAGGATACTCCTCGAACTCCTTCATAACAACCGCCATAACGTCTTCAACAGTCTGCCCATCTCGGTCTTCCCATGGTTTGAGAATAACTGTCAACTCACTTCGAGCCTGACTGCTACCAACACGCGGGCTACTACCGGCAACACTCTGAACATAATCAACCGCTGGATTCTTCATTAAATAATCAACGGCACGCTCGGTTATAACCCTCGTTCTTTCCAATGTTGAACCTTCTGGCAATTCCAATTCAACCCTGAAATAGCCTTGGTCTTCCATCGGCAAGAAACTTGTCGGGATAAAGCGGTGAATTAGCATAATCGCCACAATAACCAAGCAAAAAGAGACCAACGTTCTTCTCGGATTCTTTATAATGCGGTTTATAATACCAATATACTTATTGTTACCAGTATTAAGCCATTCATTAATCTTTGTAAATACAATATTCTTCTTTTTATTCTTATCTATTGGTTTAAGAATAAGAGAACACATTACCGGGCTAAGCGTCAAAGCAACAACTGTTGATAACAAAACTGAAACAACAATTGTCACAGTAAACTGCCTATATAACTGACCTGTAATGCCTCCAAGGAAACTAACTGGCACAAACACCGCTGCAAGAACGAGTGAGGTCGCAATAATCGCACCTGTCAATCCATCCATCGCCTTCTTCGTTGCCTCGTATGGCGGAAGATTCTCTTCCTCCATGATTCGCTCTACGTTCTCAACGACGACAATCGCATCATCAACGACAATACCAATTGCCAATACCAAGCCAAGTAGAGTTAGAATATTCAACGAGAACCCAAAAATCAACATAAATCCGAAAGTACCAATCAATGAAATTGGAACGGCTACTAACGGAATAACTGTTGCTCGCCAACTCTGCAATGATAGGAATACAACGATAATAACGAGAACCAATGCCTCAAACAATGTCTTATAAACTTCATGAATTGACTCCGAAATATAAGTTGTCATATCCGAAGGAATTTCATAACTCATCCCCTCCGGGAAGTTCTCGCTAATCTCCTTCATTGCAGCCTTTACCTTGTCTGCAACCTCAATAGCGTTTGCTCCAGGTAGCATATATATAGCAAGCACCGCTGCATTTTCTCCATTGATAGCACTTTCTGTACTATAAGACTGAGCCTCAAGGGAAATTCTCGCAACGTCCCTTAAACGGATTATAGAACCATCTTCATTTGCCCTTACAACAATGTCTTCAAACTGGCCAACTGTTGACAAACGTCCCTGCGTAGTAATTGGAATAGTTATATCCAACCCCTTAACCGGCTGCTGACCGAGAACTCCGGCTGCCGACTCGCGGTTCTGATCCTTCAACGCAGCCTGCAAGTCTGCAACTGTAAGACCAAAGTTTGCCAATTTATCCGGTTGAACCCAAATCTGCATCGCATAGTAACGGCTACCAATATTTGACACACGACCAACGCCTGGAATACGGCGGATAATATCCAAAACATTCAGCGTTGCAAAGTTACTCAAATAAATTTCATCAAACTTTGGATCTGTTGATGTCAAGCAAATTGTAAGCAACTGGCTTGCAGCCTGTTTCTCAACAGAAATACCGTTTTGAACGACCTCTGCAGGCAAACGAGATTCAGCCAACTTAACACGGTTCTGGATTTCTACCGCAGCCAAATCTGGATCAGCATCGATATCAAATGTTACACTCGCTGAAAAACCACCTGAGTTAGAACTTGTGGATTCCATATATAACATACCAGGCGTACCATTAAGTTCCTGCTCAATAGGGGTTGCAACGGCTTGCGAAACCGTTAACGCACTTGCTCCCGGATATGAGGCACTAATCTTTACCATCGGCGGTGTGATATGTGGATACTGGTCAATCGGCAACATTGTCAGACCGATAATACCAACAACCACAATAACAATAGATATTACCGCAGAAAAGACAGGCCTATCTATAAAGAAATTTACTTTCATAATCAGTCAATCCTTTTATCGTTAACGGCTACTTTTTATTTACCACTTTTGTGCTATCTGAAACTACACCATCGGAAACCCTAACTTTTATACCCGGTGTCAGTTTGTGATAGCCCTCTGTTACTATTTTCTCGCCCGCAACAAGACCTCTTTCAACAACTACATTATTCATAAACTCAGGTCCAAGTTCTACAAAGCGACGCTCAACAGTTGTATCTCTACGCATAACGTAGATATAAGCACCTCCTTTTTCTATAATCACAGATCTCAAAGGGACAACTGTTGCTTTCTCCTTAACGTCAAGCAACAATTTTACTTTTGTAAACTGTCCTGGCAAAAGGACTCTTTCGGGGTTAGGCATTTCTGCTCTAACAGAGAATGTTCCTGTTCTCGGGTCAACCTGTGGCTCTGCAAAATCCACTAAACCCTTGTAAGGATATTCCGTATTATCGGCAAGTGTAATAGTAATATTTGGCTGCCATGAGCGGTTTTCATCCTTTTGTCCAAGATTGACATTTCTTTCCTTACTTTTGAGGTAATCTAATGCCGTCATGCTAAAGTCAACCAACACAGTATCACTTTTAACAATCGTTGCAAGCAATGATTTTGCACCAGGACCTACCAAAGTTCCCAAATCGACATGACGCTCACTGATGTGACCAGCCAAAGGTGAGCGAACCATTGTATATCCAAGTTCCATTTCAGCCTGCTCCAGGTCTGCCTTGCTCATAACCACAGATGCTTCTGCTGTTTCGTATGCTGCAATAGCATTATCAAGGTCCAATTGGCTGGCTGCATTCTGCTCATATAGAGGACGAATACGCTCCAAATCACGCTTTGCCTTCAAAGCCTGAGCCTCATCCTTCTTCAACTGCGCACGAGCCTTATCTGCCTTCGCCTTATATTGCTCCTGGTTGATTACAAATAAAACCTGATTCTTAGAAACATACGTTCCTTCCTCGAAAAGCATCTGCTCAAGATACCCTTCCACCCTGGCTCTTACTTCAACAAACTGCTGGGCACGAACCCTTCCTACATATTCACCATAAATTTCAACATCGTCCTGTAATGCAGGAGCTACTGTTACAATTGGAGGCAACGGCTTTGGTCCTGGACGGTGCGATAAAAACAAATAAATTCCTATAACCGCCACAATACAAACCAATGCGATAATGGTCCTTTTTTTATTGAGGTTAAAATCCCTCTTGGTCAAATACAATCTCATGCCGTTTTGTTTTAATTATTACTCTAATTTTTCCTATTTTAAACTGTATCATTACTTTCTCCAAAAAGAGAGACTCCTAACTGCAAGAAAACAAATCTCCAGTTGAAGTCTTTCCGATATTGGTAAATATAAAAGATAATCAGTTTACTATTCTTAAAAAGAAATTTCAATATTTTTTGCAAAGATAGGACTTATAGACCAATTTGTAAGAATATTTTTTCAATTTATGCATAAAGAAATCAAAAAAAATGTTAGAACTATTATTATCCAAATTTTGCCTATTTCTTATCTTTTAACAATCTGATGTTTCAAAACTGACTTTTTACTTAATTTATAATAAATCACACCTTTCTATAACATTATATCAACTTAAAAATCCAAACCGAAAGAATCATACACTTAAGAAATCACTCATTTTTAAAGACTGATTAATCAACATATTAATAACAAAATAAAAACAAGTTCCAAGAATAATTATTCACAGAATAAAAATTACAGGTCTTATAATATCTTCTTTATTATTTCTTAACTAAATCATAATGACTTAAATGCAGTTATCTAACGACTTAACATTAAAAGAATATGTTTTTATTAAAAATTAAGTCTGACTCTGCTCCAAAATTGTTAACTTTGTCATTCCATTTATGAGATTATGATAGACAGGAGAACAGTTGATAAAATTCTTGATGCAGCCGACATCGTTGATGTCGTCTCCGACTTTGTTCATCTTCGCAAAAGAGGGGCAAACTATATAGGACTATGTCCTTTTCACAACGAAAAGACTCCTTCTTTCAGCGTTTCAAGAGCAAAAGGAATATGTAAATGCTTCAGTTGCGGTAAAGGTGGCAGCCCAGTAAACTTCATAATGGAGCATGAGCAAATGTCCTATTATGAAGCTCTTAAATATCTTGCTAAAAAATATAACATCGAAGTCGTTGAAAAGGAACTCACCGATAAGGAAAAACAGGAGCAATCGGAGCGAGAGAACCTGCTTGCAACAAACGAATTTGCAATGATGCAATTCGAAAAAAACCTTTTTGAAACGAACGATGGCAGGAATATCGGTCTTTCATATTTTTACGAGCGTGGCTTTAATGATGACATCATTAAGAAATTCCACCTCGGATATTCCATGGAAGCGAACGATGCTCTATGCAACACAATAAAAAAGAATGGATACAATATTCAAAACGCCATCCATACGGGACTTTGCATCCAAAATGGAGAACGAATTTACGACCGCTTTAAGGGAAGGGTTATGTTCCCTGTCCTTAATATTTCCGGAAAAGTAATTGCATTCGGAGGAAGAACGCTTCACCCTGAAAGAGACAAAGCAAAATATGTAAACTCTCCGGAATCAATAATATATAAAAAGAGTAACGAACTTTACGGATTATATCAGGCGAAAAAAGCAATCACAAAAAACGATAAATGCTTTCTTGTTGAAGGTTATACCGACGTTCTATCTATGCACCAGGCTGGGATAGAAAATGTTGTTGCTTCTTCAGGTACTTCTTTAACCGAAGGGCAAATCCGTATGATTCACCGTTTTACTAATGACATAACCGTTCTTTACGATGGTGACTCAGCGGGTATCCGTGCTTCATTGAGAGGTATTGACATGCTACTTTCGGAAGGACTTAATGTAAAAGTTCTACTTCTACCAGACGGTGATGACCCTGACAGTTTTGCTAAAAAGCATAATGCTACCGAATTTCAAGAATTCATTGCAAAAAATGAAACGGACTTTATAATATTCAAAACAACAATTCTTCTGCAAGGTCTTGAAGACGACCCTATCAAAAAAGCAGAAGCAATTAACGATATTATAAAATCAATATCTGTTATTCCTAACATTATTCAAAGAAACATCTACATAAAGGAATGCGGCGCGCGCTTCGATATGGACGAGAAGATACTCATCCGCGAAGTAAACAAAATGATAAAGGCTCAAGCATCTGGAAAGAAGCAACCTCAACAAGAAATTCCAGAAGAAAAGCCAGTAACCGCTGAAACCTTAGTTAAGGAAAGCCAAAAGACAAACAAAAAGGTCAACAAATATATCCTTCCCTTTGAAGAAGAAGTTATCAGATATGTCGTAAAATTCGGCATGATGACCTTCGGCTACATTGCTGATGATGAAGGAGGGAACTCTACCGGAACAGTAATTGAATATATAAAATCTGAACTCGAAAGAGACGGAATGGAATTTTCGTCAGAACTGCATAGTCGCATTTTTGAAAAATCACTATCACTGGTTGATTCTTTTATAGCCGACAGTAAAGACTTTGAGCACGAACTCGCTAACAGGAAGGCAATCATGGAAATGGAAGGCATTGAGCAAATCCGCCAGAATTGCAACAACCTTGATGCCATCCAGCAAGAAGAAAAGAAAATGCATGAGAAAATCGAAGAGCGACTCATGGAAATGAAAAAGAATTTCCAAATGAGCTATCTTGAGAAAAAACTCAGCTCTGATATCGATGATGAAATTCGAAAAAAATCAACTGATTTCACTGATGAAAAACTGAAACTTAGCAAAGTACACACTAAAAACGGACTCGTCGAAAAAGAGGAAGACAAACTGACAGAAATAATTCCTCTTGCTATTCTTGCCTGGAAAGACGCCATTATTTCCCATGAGATAAAGACTTTACAAAAGCAACTCAGGAACCCGGAAATTATTTCTGATATGAACAAAATGGCTGAATGTATGAAGCAGCTAAGCGATATGCTCTTACTCAGAAGCCAATTTGCCAAACTCCTTGGCGACAGAGTAATCATTCCTTGATTTCAAAAACCGTCCACACGGAAACAAATGACATTGGAATTGTTTACATTTTGCAAACACATTTAACGGTACGTACTACTAACGCTTTTCTCAAATTATCCCCACACAATCAATTATATATCAATCATTTGTATGAACAATTCCCGCAATCGTCCGCCACGAGGAAACAAACATAATTGCCGTAAACGGCACAAATAGTTAAACCTATTGTTGACTAAATTAATTTTTTTCTTAAAAAATTTCGTTTTATCTAAAAAAGGTGTAACTTTGCAAGCAAAATAATAATTAAGTACAATCAAAAAACTTAACTGCCTATAGAATCTACATTACACAATAAAAAAAATTGTTTAAATGAAAGATTTAACTGCGTTGACTGACGATAAACTTGTCAGCCTATATGCCAGAGGCAATAATGATGCTTTTGATATTCTTCTTCAAAGATACGAATGTCGCATTTTCTCATACATCCTTAATATAGTAAAGGATGAAGATAAGGCAAACGACATTTTCCAAGATACATTCATTAAAGCCATTGTTACAATAAAGGACGGTAGATATACCGAAAGCGGAAAGTTCGGCTCTTGGCTCACAAGAATTGCACACAACCTCGTTATCGACTACTATCGTCAGGAAAAAGCCGTAACTCAAGTTTCCTGCGATAATGAGGAAATAAATATCCTTAACCGCAAAGAGTTAAGCGATACAAATATTGAGGATTCCCTGATTAAAGACCAGATTCTGCTTGATATCCGCAACCTTGTTTCATCATTGCCTACCCTGCAAAAAGAAGTTTTGGAGATGAGATACTATATGAATATGAGTTTTAAGGAAATTGCAGAAACAACAGGCGTAAGCATAAATACCGCTCTTGGCAGAATGCGTTACGCAATTCTCAACCTCCGCAAAATAGCCGACGAAAAAAATATTATATTGACGCAATAAATCTTTCTTGGGACTGATCTGCAAGAACCAATACCATAAGCGAATTAAAAAAGTCTTCATATTTCAAGATTTAGTTGCTCATATTTTCGGGTAAATATTTATAAAACCTTTTGCATAACAACTTAATCACCTTCTAATGAAGAAAATATCATACACCGCTTTGTTTGCAGGCATGGTATTATTAGCCGGAGCACAGACTACACCCCAGATGTCAGGAGAGGAGAAGCAAAAAACTTTAGAAGAACTTGAGCGCTCCTACGAGATGGAAATATACGGATATTTCAGCAACAACCGTCCTGCAACAGTCCTTGACATTATGCCTTAGGAGGAATGGGCATATAAGCATTTTGATGAATATTCTAACGTATCAGACTTGTTAAACTGTTTTGAAAACTTGTCGGTTGAGCCAATTGCCGGAGAGCCCAAAATGTGCCGATTGGTATTCAAAGGAAAAACAAAAGGTTCGGAAACGTTCGAAGACAGAAAATATATAGGACAGCCATGGGAATCAATAATTGACAGTATCGGTACTTATATAGGATTCAGGGAAAAGATATTTTACGGTCTGACAACAGTTGTCGAACTTAATCTTACAAACAAAAATGGCAAACCCATACTTATTGACCTCGATAACGGCAGTATGGAAAGCGTATATGCAATAAAAGGAAAGAAAAGCATAGGAAACGGAGAATCCGAAGTATGGTTTGGCATAGATATACCGCTTGATGCCGAATTTTCCGAAATTAGCAACGGCACAGCAACAGTCCGATTCACTATGCCTGATGAATACGAAACCGTTAAGGTAAATGCTGGCGATGTATGCAAACAACCTGTTAAAGTATCTTTCAGAGACTTTAATTTAAACGTGAAAGGGTTGACAGCACAGGTTTTGTCATATCCGATAATATGTTTTTCAGAGAACGAATCGACAAAACAAACTATCTATTCTGTAAAAACGGGATTTGGTATAAACCACAACCTTAAAACAACGAATGGGGCTATCTTAACGATATACTGGAATACAACGGAGGAAACTACACTTTTGAAAAATGGCTAAAGAAAAAAGGTATCGACCCCGAAAACCTAAAGGTGACACTGAGAGAGTACAGAGTTAGAAGCGACTCCACCTATAGATTCCAAAAACTTGGTAAATTTTGCAGCACTGGGATGAGCGTTGATACAATATTGTTTTATAAACCGTCTGCTATTGAAGATGAACAAAACAAACTTCGAAAAACTGGTAGAAACTGCCAGACAGAAATATGGTAAACCTGCCCTGCAGAAAGCAGAAACAGGTAAAGACGAACTTAAAAAGATTCTGATAAACTTGATGGTATCAAAGGGCAAGGACATACCCGTGTATCTTTGGAATCCGGATGACGAATATATCGGACTGTTCATGGAAGGCGAGGATGTCGTAAAGCTCTTCCGGGCAAAAAAAGAATTTGAAGATTTACTCATCAAAGTAAATGGTCCTTACATTGAGGCTACGGAGGAATGGCAAAAATTTAAGGAAGAAATTCTGGAGTTATAAATATCAGGTTAAAATTAAAGACGAAAAGCAGACAGTGTGTTATAATTGCAAAGCACTTCGTTACTTTCGAAAATTTGCCCACAGTCATTTACTATTAGCAAACTCCTGCTAACCTTATTCTCTGTGCCTTGCATTATATCAGTCATAACGCACAGAAAGAGGGGTTGCATCAAAAATTTATTTTGACACAACCCCAACTAAAAAGTTATTAATTTTATCCTATTATTAAGAATTAACTTATATAACGCTTATTTAGGACTAATCATATTCACTAACTGAATATTACCAATTATGCTTTTACGCGACCAACGTAAGAACCTTCGCGAGTGTCAACCTCGATAACCTCACCTTCGTTGATAAACAAAGGAACGCGTACTTCTGCTCCTGTTTCAACTGTTGCAGGTTTCAATGTGTTTGTTGCTGTATCGCCTTTCAACCCCGGTTCTGTGTAAGTAATCTTCAATTGTGTCTTTACTGGCATCTCAGCATAGAGAACGGTTTCTGTTGTAGCATCAGCAACAACTTCCACTACGTCACCTTCTTTCATGAAGTCAACACCGGTAATCATATCCTTTTGAATAGGAATTTGCTCGTATGTTTCCTGATTCATAAAAATATAATCTGTACCTTCCTGGTATAGGTATTGGTACGGACGGCGCTCAACTCTTACATCCTCCAACTTTTCACCAATGTTGAAACGACGTTCCAATACATAACCGTCAACAACGTCTTTCAACTTTGTACGCATAAAGGTATTACCTTTACCTGGCTTTACGTGAAGGAATTCAATAACAAAATACAATTTGCCATCCATGCGGATGCAAGTTCCGTTCTTAATATCTTGAGCGTTAATCATAAAATATAATTATATTGTTTAAAATCTTATTAACGATTGCAAAGGTACCAATTATTTTCCACATAATCAGCACCATTTGCCGTTTTTTATCCCTAATTTCTGCCAAAATGGAGAAATTATAGCCTTATTCCATACTTTTCTATTCTGTTTTCAAGCATTCCTTTTGGCAAGAACTTTCCAAGCACTGAAACTATTGTATTGAGCATCCTCTCTCTTATATAGTCATCTTTTATGTAGAGAGAAACCCTTCGCTGCGACAAGTAGTCGCCTTCAATCCGTCTTACATTGGCTCGCTGACCCTCACTCAAAAATGGCAAATGCATTTCTGGAATAATAGTAAATCCTCCATTAATATCAACTATTCGTATCAGAGTTTCAATACTGCCTGCTTCATATATATGACGTCCTTTCGCACGTGCCTTACAGAAACTGAAAGCACTTTCTCGTAGGCACTGTGCCTCCTTCATTATCCACATATTCTCATGCTCAAGATTTTCCGGCTTGAAGACTGGCAATTTCCTCCAGCAGTTCTCCGAAAGATAAACATAAAATTTTTCCTTATATAATGGTATTTCTGTCACTCCTTTATAAACATTACCGCTTATTGCTAAACCTGCATCTAACTCCCCACGCAACAAAGCATCAGCCATAGCATCTGCTTTCATCTCCGAAATGGAAAGATTTATATCAGAATAGTCTTTAATATAATTCTTGATAAAGTCTGGCAATATATATGGTGCAATGGTAGGACCTACAGAAATTGACAAATCTCCGGAAACCCCGCCTTTACTCTCTACAACGAGTTCTTCTATTCGACCAGCCTCAACAAGCGTTGTTTCTGCCTGTTGGATTATCTTCTCTCCTATCGATGTTGGCTCTACTTTCTTATTGGTTCGCTCGAATATCTTCACATCAAGTTCTTCTTCCAACTTAACAAGCATAGCACTTAATGTTGGCTGCGAGATTCCACAAGCATCCGCTGCCTTGGCAAAACTGCGGTAACGATTTATTTCAACTATGTATCTTAACTGCTGCAATGTCATATCAATAGATTTTATCTATACAAAGATAAGAAATATCATTCGTTTATCAATTAAAAACAAACTAAATTTGCATTAGAAATAAAACAAAAAATATGGCAACAAAGAGATTTCACAGATACATGGCGAAAAAGGGATTTCCCCTCTACTGGCTACTATTAGGCTACCTGGTCTTGGGTTACTTCTACCCTATTATCGGACTGATAGCATTAATCTGCATGATCGCACCGGTAACATTCTCTATCTGGAAAGGCAGATGGTGGTGTGGTAATGCTTGCCCGAGAGGAAACTTCTACGACAAGATATTATCAAAATACTCTCCTCATAGACCTATTCCAAAATTTGTCAGGACTTTTGGCTTTCGGTTGTTTATGGTATTTTTTATATTTACGATGTTCACAGTACAAATGTACTTCGCGTGGGGAGATTGGAACGCAATGGGGCGAGTATTTTGGAATATCATCCTTATAACAACAATCGTCGGTATTATCCTCTCTTTCATCTACGCTCCGAGAACATGGTGCTCGTTCTGCCCGATGGGAACACTATCTTCCTGGGTGGCTCCAAAAGAAGGTAAACTGCCAAATGGGTATAAGAGCATACACGTAAGCAGCACTTGCCAAATGAAATGCAAAAGTTGCGCAAGATTTTGCCCAATGCAACTGACGCCTTACGACAGCAGAGGACAGGAAAACGGGTACCTACACCCTGACTGCATAAAGTGCGGACAATGCGTAACTGCCTGCCCTATAAAGATTATGGAACTGAAAAAATAAAGAAATAATAATAACAAAATAAAATTAGAAATTATGGAAAATATTCAAACTTACCTACCGTATCTTCGCGGTTATGACTTTACTGGAATGCCAGTTATCATCGACTTCTACGCAACATGGTGTGGACCTTGCAGAAATCTCGCTCCTCACGTTGAAAAACTCGCAGCAGAATATGAAGGACGAGTGAAAGTTTTGAAAGTGGACGTTGACAAAAACGAGCAACTTGCAATGGCAGCAAGAATCCAGTCAATCCCAACGCTCTTCTTCATCGACAAGGAAGGAAACATTGAGCGCCACGTTGGAGGTCTTCCATTCGGGAAACTCGCAGAAAAAGCGGACGAACTCCTAAAATAGCACCTCAGCAAATAGCAATCAATCTTAATAACCAACCCCTCGGCACTTCAAACACCGAGGGGTTTTTATTTTATAGTTAGAATAACATTTTATCAAAACATTTATTATCAACACTTACCGTTAAAAACATTTTCCGCAGATTGCGGGAAACCAACAATCTGCGGAAAACCTTTTATTATCGCCCATGAGGGGGCATTATCAATAATTTGTATTGACGCCGGTATCCATTCCGCCTGATTTGAGGCTGCGGCCCAATTTCTTGAAGCCCTTACCGAAGTTCATTCTATAAACAAGGCTAAGGAATATCTGGTTAGGATTATTCAACCTGGTACTTGAACTATACGGACGAACGTCTGACAAGTCGAAACTATGATAGTTGCTGCCTTGTTTTGTAAAGAGGTTCACGGCAAACAATCTGACAAACAAGTTATTCCAGCGGTACTGAACTTGAACCATATTTGATCTCTCATTTCTTGAAAATGTTGTTCCGGAAAGGTTGTATTGCGGCTTGATGATGTAGTTCGCACTAATTGTCCATGCTCCGAAGTATAGACCGCCACTTACGCCAGCATACAGTCTCTTGTCAGAAAACTTCTGCCTTGAACCGTCGGCAAGACTCTTTTTATGTATCGTATAATCGTCCCAACCTATTTGACCATAGATTGAGAAATGGTTAAGAATATTGTTGAAACCCAAATCCAACTGAAGGTTAATTCTATCATCCCTCAAGCCATTAACAGGCTTCGACAGGAACATATTCCTATATGGTTCCATAACGCCTGTAGCAGTTTTCGGAATATACTGAAAATCCCTTAAAATCGGGTCATTAGTGCGGCTATGGCTAACCCAGAAAGTCCCAGTAAACTTTTTATAATTACCACGTATATACAAGCGGTTGCGGTACCAAACGGACGGTTTAAGGTTCATATTACCCATACTGACTTCTATATCATCTACCAAAGACGGCACTTCCGACTGCTGGTTGAATGATGGCATTGACGGATCATACATAAAGAGATAGTTGAACGACAAGAATCTCTTAATTCGGTAGTTAAGATTGATATTACCCTTAAAGCGAGTAGCATTCATTGTCCTCACTCCGTCGGAACTATGCTGATAGACACCTCCAACGCCGACTGTATATCCCAAATTCTTGACTCTACCGGTAACAGACCCATAGAAGTACATTTTATTGAAATCCAGAACAGGTCTATTAATCACCCCATTCTCACGTTGCTCATTCTCGGCACGGTTGTAATTATCCTGAATACCAAACTTTGCAGTAACATTCTTAAATTGCTTGGAGTACATAATTTCACCTCCAACAGCCTTTGATTTATTGGCTGTGGTTGTATAAATCCCATACACATCATTTCCTGACGCATCAGTATCAAGATAATCACGGACATAATCACCGTCATTATATCTACCATTGGCAAGGATTTCAAGCACATTGCCTTTTTTAAACTGCTTTCTGAAGAAAAGAGAAACACTTGGAGCTTTAAATTCATTTGACCAAATCAAACGGTTATTGACCTTTTTTTCCGCTTCTTTTTTAGTTATTTTGCTTGAAAAAGTTGTACGATAAGAGTCAGTTAACGCACCGCTCAAATCAATGGAGAACATTGTATTAGCACTGTGCATATACGTATAGCCTAAATTAATGCCATTGTCGGTATATCTCATTCCACTTGGTAATCCTACCTGAGTCTTTACAAAGTCACCGTCTTCACTGCCAACATAACGGGCGGAAGAACTGATTTCCTGCTTTTTATAATCACGCCATTGGATGCCGTAATTGATATTCCATTCCGACTTTTTGTTATAGTATGTAGCCGCAACATTACCGTTAATGGCACCGGTATTAAGCGAACTCATTCCGGAAAGCATTATCGAGCCTCCGTCCCGACGCGGCTTGGTAACAAAATTGATAACGTATGAATTGTGGCGAATATCAGGACTGTCGAAATATTCAACCTTCAAGATGTCGTTAGGGTTCAAACCATTAAACTTCATCATATCAACGGCTTTACCATTAATCTTTATTATCGGTGTTCTATTGTCAACGGTAATCTTATTCAATTCCTCAACGACTGCCAGACCCGGCATATTCATCTTCAAGGCATTGAGCAACGACAACGAGGTTGCAGCCCTTTCTACCTCTCCGCGAGAAGGAATAACGATATATCTGTCAGGCTTTTGAACGACCGCATCAGCAACGACCTCAACCTCCTCTAACTCTACCGAACGAGGTTTTAATGCAATTGTTCCTATATCAAGAGTCTCAATATCAGAACCGGCAACCTGCAAATATACAGGCTCCATTTTTCCATACTGAACTTCAATAATAACTCTCGGCTCATTAATCTGGCAGGTAAGGAAGCGACCGTTCTGGTCAGACTCAATGCCTGCAACAACTTTCATGGTATCATTTCGGGCGATAATAACTGCCTTTCTTATAGGCTTGCCGTCACTGTCCGTAATGCGACCCGTAATATTATACGCAAACGCCGCTACACTTGACAGCAACGAGCATAAAATAAAAAGTACTCTTAGCTTGTTCATCTGAAATTTAAAATTTGTTTTTCGTATATTGAATTAATCACACAAATATAGCATTAATTATGCCACTAACAAACAGCATAATGGGGGGGCGAAATTTAACAAATTTTAAAAGCATAAACTATCAATAATTTATCAAGATACAACTTTAATATTCAACATCAACACCAGTATCAATGCCTTTATTCTGCAAAGTTCTGTTAGCACGATTATAAGACTTGCCTAAATCTATTCTATACACGAAATTAAGTTCTACCAAATTAGCATAGTCCTTTATATAAAAAGAATTGAATATCGGATGCACCTTTGAAGGGGTACTGATTTTCTGCAGGAAGCCACGCTTAGTAAAGGCATTTACAACCCTTGCTCCAAAAGAAAAATCTCTCCACCTATATTTTACTCCGAAATAGTCATAACGTATATCTCTGCAAAAAGAACGACCATCTAAACTATAGCGAGGAGCAATTGCATAGTTAGCATATATGGTCCATTTACCAAAATAGGCATTAGCACTGATACTCGCATAGACCTTATCCAATGAATTATCCTCATTGGTTTCAGAAACCGAATACTTATCCCAACCCACAGATGCAGATAGAGTCAAATGGTTAAATAAATTTTGGTAACTCAAATCAACTTGAACATTAATATTGTCAGTATAGTTACCATTTTCTATTCTATGAATAAACATCTGGTAATATTTACTCGCGGGATCACTATCATAATGCCAAACAGAATTTATCGGGTCGTTAGTTCTACTATAACTACCCCAAGCAGTTGCGTAAAAATTACCTGTGTTATATCTCAAATACAAACGATGTCGCTGATAGGTACTCGGCTTTATATACAAGTTACCCATTTGAACAGAAATATCATCTATTGTATGCACATCATCATTCATAACAGACAAAGACGGCATTTCCGGACTATACATATAAAGATAATTTGCATTCCAATGATTATTAAAACGAAAATTCAATGTTGCTGTCGCCTTAAATTTCAAATACGACTCACCTCCAGACATTCCCTTGCTATGGAAATATTTACCGCCAGCACTTACTGTATAACCCAATTTCTTCCATTTACCAGCAAGGTCGCCATAAAAATAGAGATTATCTCGTGTGAGATTATCCTGCTCAAATGGAGAATCATTTTCAGAATATTTATTTTCTGCATAATTTCGCTTATAGTTTACACCATATCTAGTTGTAACACTCTTAAATGCCAAAGTATATAATGCCTCAGCCGCCAAAGCCCAACTGTCATTTTTTGTTGAATTAACCTGACTGTAGTTTTCTTTTGAATCATCATTATATAAGTAATGCATTTGCCGAGAATAATCACCATTAGAAAGCGTGCCAATGGCGTTTAACTCAAGTGACTGCTTCTCAGATATGTTTTTTCTAAAATATAAATCAATTGATGGCGATTTGACTTTTGTTTCATTCGGATTATATTTATCAAATAGTTTTCGCTCTGTTCCTATCCGTTCTTCTATAGCATTATAATTTCTGGCTTTTACATCTTTAACACTTAAATTCAAATTCGCTGAGAACATTGTATTTAAATCATACATATAGGTATAGCCCAATGTTAAAGCATTGCTGAAATCACGAGCATAAGATGGGCGACCAATTTGGTTACGAAAGATTGTTTTATCACGTCCTATATACTGCTCGTTAATATCCGTAAACTGTTTTTTTCTCTTATGCCAGTTATTACCATACATTAAAGACCACTCTGACTTTTTATAATGATAAGAGCCTGAAACTGTTACATTAGAACGCAATGCAGTAACAGCCTCATCAAGCATTACCATAACAGAGCCACCCTCTTAGCGCGGTTTCATAACAAAATTAATGACGCCGGAAACGCCTCTATCTGCATACCGAATATCTGGAGTATTTCTGTATTCAACTCGCAATATTTCTCTATGATTCAACCCTTCAACCTTAGAAAAAGGCTCTTCTTTACCATTAATTTGGAAAACTACTGAACCTCCATCTACAAGCACTTGCTTTAATCCTTCATTCACCTGCAAGCCAGGCATCTTTACTTTCATTTCACTTAACAGATTTAATGATGCCGAAGCCCTTTCAAGTTCTTTTACTGATGGTATAAGCACATATTTGTCAACCTTTTCAATCACACGACTGGCAGAGACAACCACCTCTTCCAACTCCTTGCTTCTTGGTGACAATTTAATTTCCCCCATATAATAATCACCATCTATAAAGTCTAATGAAATACGTTGCGATTCATAACCTGTGTACGTCAACTCTATACAAGCATAGGTGTCTTTTACTCCTCCAAATGAGAACCAACCATTTCCATTTGTAGATGTCTGCATTACGACTTGTGTAGAATCGCCAAGTAGTGACACATTGACACCAGCCAATGCTTCTTTTGTTTGCTCGTCTATTATAACTCCAGACAGTCCCTGTGCACTCGCTATAACTGCACTAAGGCTTAAAAACATTAATAAAAATAATTTTTTCATGTTATGAATTTTGAACAAATTTATAATAAAAATGAATTTTGAACAAAAATTTGCAAATTATTATTGCATTTTTACCCAAAAGGGTAATAAACAGTAAATTTTGAACTAAATGCTTTAAAATTTTAAAAATAATAATTATGTTTGCCAGTGTCTAACTTAATAGCAGGCATGAATTATTTTAGAAACATTAAAATAAACGGAGTAACCGAGGAATCATATAAAGATATAGACTCACTGATAGAAAGCGTGAAAGCCTTTGCTCGGCTTTCGTCTAAGAGCGTATATATTATGGATTTATACAAGCAAAATTTTATTTTTGTTTCTGAAAATCCTCTTTTCTTTTCCGGATATACTGCAGAAGAAATAAGAGAACTTGGTTTTGACTTTTTCATCAAGTCAACCAAAAAAGAAGACCTTGCCAAAATATCAGAAATCAACGACAGAACAATAGAACTAATACACTCCCTGCCCATTGAAGATAGAACCAAATTAATATTGGTTGATACATACAGCACAATAAATAAACAAACACAAAAAGAACTGCTACTTTGCCATCAATCAACACCACTAAGACTTTCATCGACAGGCGAGGCTTGGCTCATTCTCTGCGTTGAATCTATAGCAAGTGCCGGCACAAAGCAGGAAATTATTGCATACACCGAAAATCCAAACAAAATATGGAAATATGATGAAAACGACAAGCAGTGGCTATCACTGGAATGGCTAAAACTGAAAGACGTTGAAAAAGACATTCTAAGATTAAGTGCAATGGGATTAAGTATGAAGGAGATTGCAACTGAACTTGGCTGCTCATACGATACAATCAAATTTTATAGAAAAGAATTACTTAAAAAATTCGGAGCAAAAAATATTATAGAGGCTTATAACACCGCCTTAATATACCGAATGATTTAGTAGTAAACCTCTTATTACTAACGATAGACCCAAAAATAAAGCATAAATTTAATATCATAATAGTAACACATCACACAAGAAAAGGCCATATCTCAAAAGATACAGCCTTTTCTTTTATAATGCAAACACTTATTTTACAACTGGTTTTCCATCTGCTTTCCATTGCTTAATACCGCCTTTCAAATCATAGACCTTAAAGCCTTCGGACTGCATTTTCTCAGCAGCAGCATTGCTTCTTCTGCCACTACGGCAGTAGATATAATAGGTCTTTGCTGTATCAAGTTTGGTAACACCTTCCTTGAAAGCCTTCTCATCAAGCCAATCAAGATTAACAGCCCCTTCTATATGGCCTTCTGCGAACTCTGACGGCTGGCGAACATCAAGGATAACCGTCATAGAATCGGTTTTTGCACCCTCAAAAAATGCCTTTGAATCCAAAACTCTAACATTGCTCTGACTGCAAGACGACCCAAAAATCAAAAAAGAAAATAAAAAAATATATAGATATCTCATACCAAAATTTATTTATACTTTAAAACATATATCTTCTGCCACGAATTAAACTGCGTAACGCTTTTCAGATATGGGCAATTAAGCAATGCCTGCATATCATTATCGGCAAAAACGACAGCCTCCCTGTTGGCATTATAATCTGATATTTGATTAATATCACTAATAACCTGCACTTTCTGCCCAACGTGCAAATGAGGTATCAATAGCGACAAAGTATTTCTGTCACCATCATAGGTCGCATAAAGATATACCACCCTATCATTAGGGAAGTCGGCAAAATCATCCATTAGGAATTTCACCCTCCCGGCAAACAATGTTTGGGAAAGAGCAATTACCGCAACCGCCACAACAATTTTCCACGACCTCAACACCTTTACAACGCAATAAGCAACCGGCACCAGCATCATCGGGATATATGCTGAAACATATCGCGACAGTTTCCATGTTGACAAAATCATTACAACACCGAAGCAGATATAGGCTATTACAAAAATCCAGACATTATCAATTCTCGGCAATCTACGCTTTTTTGCAACGAAATAAATAGCAGAACCTGTCAGAACCGCAAGCATAAGATAGCCAAAGACATCAAAGACAAGCAACTTTACCGCTGCCCCGCCGCTATAATATATATTCGAAAAAAAGTTCTCTCCAGAAAGTTTTGTAGTTACCTCCCCTGTTCTTGCATCTCCAAAGAAATTGAAGAAACCATGATAGAATAGCCAGCATAGCAAAACCGATAACGCCGCTACAACAGGGAAAAATGCAAGTTGCAAATACTGTTTAGAAATAACCAAATTGTAAACACAAAACAGGCTGACAGCAATAACAAAAAAGGCGTTGAAATAGCCGACCGAAACAAGCAAAGCCGAAGTAACTGAAAATGCCAAAACAGGCATAAATTTCAAAATAGGCTTATTCTCCTTTACCTTTCCATAAACCCATACAGCAACCAAAGCAAAGGCTACAAGAAACATCTCCGCTGCCTGATATTCCCTAATTAGCAAAGTAATTGAAACTGAAACAGGGTTAATATATGCAACCAAAAGGATAAACGGAATCCACCTGCAATTTGGAAAAATTCTGAAAAGCAGCAAGGCCATCAGCACAAACGACACGGCGAAAAGAAGCAAGTTCAAACCGCAGGCACGCCAAACAGCATCGGAAAGCATAGTTGAGTTCTGCCCTATCAAAGCCGTTCTCAAAAGCATATAGTATAGCGACGCATGCGACGGGTCGCGGTTATCAGTCCAAAGTGACTTTATATCACTGCAATAACCTTTCCAACCGCCACAATCGTCAACAAAAAGTATCTTCCTTAAATTTTCGGATTCGTACGTACCCTCTTGATAAGCATTCTCGCCCCAACCAACGGCATTATAAGCAAGCGTAAAGGAAGTGTGTTCATCGCCATCAAGACCCTTTTTCTCGCCAATGAAGTGAACCCTCACTGAAAGACAGAGTATGAAGACGACAAACAACCAAACTATTTCCTTCCTTCGCTGCATAATAAATCAATTATTTTTTACTGTCAATTTCCTTTAGTAATTCGTTAACAGCGGCACGCAACTGAGCATCCTCGCCCTTAACAACTTCTTCCGGAGAATTCAACACATAGATATCCGGCTCCAATTGACTGTTCTCAAGATAATTACCTTCAGCAGTCTTGTAACCAATAACAGGGATACCGAATATCAGCGAATTATCTTGCAAAGTCTCCCATGAAACGCTTGTCATCGTTCCCGGAACAGGAGCACCAACTAACTTCCCAAGACCTTTATATTTATAAACCCAAGGCGTTCCGTGAGCATTAGAATAGTTTGCCTCACATTGAACCATGATAGACGGTTTATTCCAACGGCGACTCGGCATATCGCAAGTTTCTCTGCCCTTAAACTCTTGAGTCAGGTATTTCTCACCACTGAAAAGCACCTCAATGTCCTCGTGCAAACGTCCACCGCCATTGAAACGAGTGTCGATAACTATACCCTCGCACTTGTTATACTTACCAAGAATGTCAGCATAGATAGTACGGAAACTTTCATCATTCATCGTCTCAATATGAACGTAGCCAAGTCTGCCGTTTGACCATTTCTTAACATCTTCAGCACGACCCTTAACCCAACGATTATAAAGCAAACTGCCAAATGCACCGTTACTGATAGGCTTAACAACCTCATCCCAACGAGAACCGTCAGCAGCATTATAGAAAGAAACAAGTGTCTTTTGTCCACGCAAATTATTCATCAATCTGAAGAAATCTGTCATTGTTGAAATCTCCTGACCGTTGATTTTTTCAATAATATCACCAGCCTTAACCTTTGTTGTTGACCTGTCGAAAGGTCCCTTTTCAATAATTTCAGAAACTTTCAAGCCCTTTCCTGAATAAGACCAATCATACAGCAAACCAAGATTTGCAGTAGCGTCACCACCAGCAGTACTTCTATATCTGCCACCTGTATGGGAAACATTCAACTCGCCAAGCAATTCACTGAGCAACTCAGCAAAATCCTCGTTATTGTTAATGTGCGGCAAGAACTTACGATAAGCCGCCGTCATCTCCTTCCAGTTAACGCCATGCATATCTGCTCGGTAGAACAAACGCTCTTCTTGTCGGCAAACATGATTATACATATATTCCCTTTCTTTTGTAAGGTCAACTTCCATTTTTGCTCGGAATGAGACTTTTTCAAGTTTTTCGCCAACAACTCCCATTTTCTGAATTGAACTGCCACTAACGATGAAAAGGTTATCACCCTTATCATCAAGCATCATAAATGCTGGAGATGAACCCAATTTTTTTGCCAACTTATTATCACGCTCACGCAAATCAATCTTCCATAAATCAAAGCCTTCTCCAGTTGATGACAAATAAAGCAAATTTTCTCCATCTTTGTCAACAACAGCATCCGAAATGAGAGAAGAGTAACCAGTCACTCTAACAATACGGTCTTGAATATCTTCTAACTCAACAGTGATGTCTTTATTTGCACTTTCTTCATCACTGCCGTCTTTATTATCCTTTTTGTCTTTCTTGTCAGACTTTTTCTCTTCGTCCTTTTTTGCTTTAGCCTGCTCTTTCTCCAATTCTTTCAGAAGTTCATAATCTTCCTTATTCAAACGGTATTTGTCATAAGCATCCTTATTAACAAAAGCAAACATAATATCATTCAAAGAGCCCCATGAAGCATGGCTTCTCATACCATAGCGGTCTGTTACAAACATAATAGCATTTCCACCGAGAACCCACTTGGGATCAGCATTGAAATATCCACTATTAGTAATATTAACCGGTTTTTGAGAACCATCAGCCTTTACAATTGCAACATCACTATAAGGGGCATGACCGTTACCGATAATCTCAAGCGCAAACCATTTTCCGTCTGGCGACCAACTGTAATTGAAATTGTCATAATACCACATCGAACCATCTGTCACTTGGGTGATTTTCTTACTTTCCAAATCCATCACCATTAGTTTCATTTCGTTTTCGATAAAAGCCAATTTCTTTCCATCAGGCGACAATTGCGGATTAGTACGGTCTTTACCGTCATTCGGAGTCAATCGCTCCTCATCGATAATAGTAGCATTTGGAAAATTCAAATCATCTGCTCGGTTAATCTTTGCTCTGTAAATTCCCCAAGAACCGTTTCTTTCAGCGGCATATACCAAAGATCTATTATCCTTGCCAAAATCAACTCCTGCCTCACATGTTTCTGTTGTTGTAATACGCTTTGTTGTTGCATAATCAACAGAAGTAACAAATACCTCACCACGGATTACAAATGCAACCTGTTTTCCGTCAGGTGAAACTGCAGCAGAACTTATACCACTTGAAAGATTTAATGTTGTACTAAAGTTTTCTTCATCATTAACGATATTTACGCGAACCTTCACAGGTTTCGCTCCTACCTTTTGCGTATAAATTTCGCCATCGTATGTGTAGCACAGCAAATCATTATTACTGATTGAAAGGAAGCGAACCGGGTGCTTCTTGAAATCAGTAACTGCCTTCAAATCCTTAGGATTGGCAAGACTTGCCTGATAAACATTCATTGATTGCCCATTACGCTCGCTGAGAAAAAAGAAACTCTTTTCATCAGAAGAATAAACAGGATTTCTATCTTCTCCACCGATATTTGTCAAATTTGTATGTTTCTTTGTTATGCAGTCATACTCCCAAATATCTCTTGTAACAGAAGACGTATGGTGCTTTCTCCACTGGTTTTCAAAGCCTTTAGCATCTTGATAAACAAACTTCTTACCGTCCTTTGTCAAAGAAACGAGTTCAGCCGGAGTAGCCAATAACTGCTTAATATTTCCATCTGCAATATTAATGCTATAAAGTTCGCTCAACACTCCTTCAGGAGCCAATACGCTTTCAGCAGGATCAAAGAGAGCAGCAGAGAAAAGAACCGCCTTATCGTCGGCAGTAAACGCACTCGGCATTTCGTTTGCTGAATTGAAAGTAAGACGCTTTGCGGCGCCACCATTTGACAGCATCACAAAAACATCATAATTGCCATAGCGATTACTTGCAAAAGCAATCTGCTTACCGTCGTTAGACCAAACTGGAGCAGTTTCAATACTCTCATTACTTGTCAACCTGACGGCATCTCCACCAGCAGAGTTAACCTTATACAAATCTCCCTTATATGCAAAAGCGATTTCCTTGCCATCAGGAGATATCGACGCATACCGCATCCATAGCGGTGTTACAGCCGCAGCATTCAACGCTGCCACGCCTGCAAATAGTGATATAAGTAATTTCTTCATATTATAAATTTTTTAATTTCTAAATCAAAGTCTATTTTTCAGTCTTAACGATTTTCAGTTTCTCCCATATAAAGTTTGGAATAAGTCTCCAAAAGGCAACAAGCAAACGGTATTTCCAGTCAATGGTTATCACCCTCTTCTTATGCTCAACCGCTTTAACAATTTTATCTGCAACAAATTCAGGCCTCATCATCATCGGGAAATGCCCGGATTTCAGCAAATCAGTATCAACAAATCCAGGGCGGATATCAGTAAAAGTAACCTTTGCTCCAACCATTGATGACAATTGGGCAAGGCACTGGATATACGTGTTTTGAAAACGCTTTGTAGCAGAATATGCAGGAGCAACGCCAAGTCCCTTTGTTCCGGCAATAGAACTGATTGCAGCAATATGGCCGCCTCCTTTCTCTTTAAAATAATTAAAAGCCGTATCAATCATTCGTGTAAAGCCAACCACATTAGTATTGGTGATTGCAACCTCTGCCGACATTTCCAAACCAACATTCTGACAACCGATTCCAGAGCAAAGAATAATAGTATCTACGCCACCCATACGCTCGGCAAGCCCCAACATATTCGCAGAAGCGTCCTCTTTAGTCACATCAATAACAGCGGTTTCAATAACGCCACCACGCTCCGCCTTGAAATTTTCAAGTCTTTCACAACGCCGCCCGGCAATACCGATAGAATATCCTTTTTTATTCAATATATCCGCAACATTCCATCCAATTCCAGAAGTCGCACCAATGATTATAACCTTTTCCATTTGATTTCTTTACGAAATACAAAAATAGTGAAAGGCGAGTGCAGAGACAAGCAAAAACGCAGTTTTTTAGTTTGGCTATGCCGAACCTAATCCTATCTTATCGAATAATAGATAAAAAATGAAATATCTACCAAAACAACACAAAATTGCAAGGGACTTTCCACCGGCTACTTTTGGGCTAGTCTTGGTTCAGCAAAAGCCGTTCAGAATATATTTCGTTACCAATAAAACAGACAATGCTGTAAACTCCACTAACAAGGTTAGTTGTTGGACATTTGAACTGCATGCTGCCATTAAAGCAATCAATGCTCTTTATCCAAAGAAGTTGACCTGCTGAAGAATACAAACAGCATTTGCCATTTCTTGTTTTCTCACTTGAAGTTATTTTGATTACTATATCTCCATCTGCCACGGCTATATCCAATCCTTGTGACACTTTATTTTGAATCGGAAATTTTGATTTTGCGCTACTACCTTTTATCAACGAACTCTTTGAATTGTTTATACGCACAGGCATCTCATATCCAATGACATTGTTTTCTCTGTAATATTCATTGATAGAATCATTCTGTATTTCTTTTTCTTGTCTGTAAGTTGGAAAGTAATATGCTGCTACTATTGAATCAGTTGGCGTTCCGTGAACGAAAATGCGATATTTGCACATTTCGATAATAGGATATCTATATCCTCTGGCATACCACTGCCATTTTTCGATTGAGTGAGTGATACTGTCATTTTTAAGCCAATGGCTTATGGAGTCGTTGCTTAATAGTAAAGAGTCTTTTGTTGAATAGAATGATTCGTCGAATGAATTGCTTATTTGTGTTGTCCCTGAGCGATGACGTAGAACTTGCAAAACATTTTTTAGCGTATCGCAATCTGGTGTAATAAGAGAGCCTACTGTTCTGGCATTTGATGATGAAAAACCCGCATTCTTTATATATTCGCCATAGCCAACATTTCCTTCTCCCCAGAATGAATCTGCTTGACTTTGACCGCATAATAGAGGGTAAAATCTTGTTTCAGGTATTATGTAAAGTATGTCGAGGCCACTTTTATAATGCCTGATAAGATCAAGTTTGTTTTTAGTGTATTTATACAAGCGGTTTTCAAAAGAGGCAGTCTTAATATATAGAGAATCGCGAGTCTGGTTTATGAAAGTCTCTTTATCTTCTAATTTCTCAGCCTTGGAAAAATCCCAAATATCCTTTGTTTCAGTAAACTCTTTAATGAAAGGAATTTTATAGCGGGTAATAATATCTCTATCTCGCATTCCATTCGCTTCCCAACTAATCCCATTTACTTGGTCAATTCCTAATGCAACATTAAAGAATTGAAGCAATACAGTTAATGTAATAAGTGCTTGTTTCATTTTAAAATCCCCTATAATTATAGTTATACTTCTTTATAAAATATCCGTTATTATCCTTAATTCCACTTAATCTGCCAAACTCGTCTATAAGATATGAGTTGGTTATACCTCTTGCGTCAGTAGCAGATGCCATACCAAGTAGCCAATGGTAGGTATAAGTGGATATTTCCTTGCCTTTAAAGGCTGCCCGCAAAGAATTAAACATATTTGGTAAACTTTTATCTACAATATAATAATTTTCATTATACCCGCACTTGATGGCTTCCTTGAGTAAATTATTATATTCAATGCCAATGGCTTCCACTATTGGGTGCTTTCCTTGATAGCCCCACAGATAACTTGCCAATAGGCGTCCGTTGTAGTTTATCTGAACGATGTTTCCGTTTTTGTCATAGATGTAACTATATGTTTCCTTGTCAATTGGCGGATATGTGGCGTTATCAAGAATGCTTTCTGGCATTTTGAAGTTTGATGAAAAATTAATACCGATGCAACCGGTAAATGTTTTTGCTAATTTATTATTGTCACCATAAGTGTATTTTTTTGCAGAAGCAACAACATCATTTATAACTGTTATTTCCAGTTCTTTCAAATCAATTGGAATATTTCCGATTTTATGATAAGTGTAATAAGTCGTAACGCTTTGCCCGCGGCTGTTTTTATAACTAATAGACTTGACAAATGAGTTCCAAGGTTTAGAACTGTACTTGTCTGAGTAATATGTGTATGATAATTTTTTTTCAGTTTCTACATAGGAGAGCAAATCTCTCTGCCATATTTTGTCGGAAGTTTTTTGCTTGTTATATTCAATTAGACCAAATTTGTTTATAGCATAGTCTTTGTTATATAGCTCTCCTCTTCCATTTGAAACTTCTATTAAAGAGTAGTCACAAATGGTGTGTAATGGTCCTGAAAACACATGTTTTACGGGATTTTCTATAAAGTTATATGTGTACATTTCTTTTTTATAAACTTCTTTTGACATTCCTGTTTCTTCAAATGCTCCCATATATATTTTCTCTTTCAGGAAGCCTCTTTTATAGGCATAACTTGTCAGTGTTATCAGTCCGGCAGGGATATAAGTTGGCATAAGGCAGTCCATTACGTCTGGATACTGTATCTGAGTGTCGTATAAATAACCTATTTCTCCAAGATTCGGATCTGAAAAAGATTCCCAAACTTCGCTATATTCAATGGATTGCTCGCCGTTTGGAGTTGACATAAGTCCATTTGAAGAAATATTAAAAGTAGAGTTAAATTCAACAGGCAATCTTAAATCTGGTCCTTTATAATAGATATATCCATTTTAGTAATAATTTGGTAAAGTGTTTACTGCACCAGACGAATACGTTTTACCATTAACAACAGTCTTATATCTGTAGTTTTTGGTTATGCTTTTTCCGTCCTGCGGATTGGAAGTTATACTTGCTATTCGCACACCACCATATTCTTCTATAACATTGTCTTTGATAACTTTCTTTGTCTGCTTTTCTATATTGATGAATCCGTAATTATTATATTCGGCAGTTGGTTCTGAACCCCAAAGGGCATTTATGTCAATGTCGCTCATTCCATTAAAATTCCGAGGGTTAACCAGCTTGAATTCGTAGGTGGCGTCTTCTGTGGTTATATAGATAGGATGCTTCGAATTTTCTTTATTGATGTCATACTTGCTTTTTAGTTTGCTATTACAGTAAATTTCGAGGCGAGGATATGGTTCAAGGTGGGTTGAAGTATATTCGTATTCATTGGAAAAACCTAATTGAAAAGAACTGCCGGAATGCATCAAAGGTTCCAAATATGTTGATAAATCTATTTTAAACTTATCTCCACTTTTCATGGTTGCAGTTTGAGTTAGGCACTGTTTGATTTGTGTTCCTCTTAACCGCATAGTATCTGTGTGTGTCTCTATTCTTTCATTTGCAGCCAAATAGTGATTGTCAATATATGAATAATCATTTTGTTCCCAGTCTAAAGTCGTATATCCGCCAGTCGGGTAATCAATTCTTTTTAATATGCCTTGTTGTGTATAAGATTTGTTAAGTTCTCTATTGCCTTTTGGATAACCATAATATTCAAGTCCTTCGATTTCTGGGATTATTGCTTTATTGTCTCTCGCTCCATTACAGTAGCCCCAATGGTCAATGGCAAATTCTTCTGTACATGTTTTAGGTACATACTGAAAGCCAAAAAGTTGCTGTTTCTTTTGTCCACTTGCCTGACTGATTCGTACCATATTGCCAGTAGCGTCCCTTTCAATTTTGTATCGCCATAACTCGGTCGTGTCTGCATCATTTTTATGAACCGAAATTGATAATAACAGTTTATTGCCGGTATCATAGTGAAATTTTACAGTTGCTGATTTGCTTTTTATTGCAATAAGACTTCGTTCATAATACTTGTGCTTTGACTCGGAAAAACTTGATCTGTCTGCCAGATAGCACCAATAGCCACCATTGACGTGCGAGAAATATTGCGAAGGTCCTAATGACTCGTTTCGGAATATTGGCTCAGAATATTCAAAGTCTATTACGTCCCCATAAATGCTCTGCATCCTTGTTATATGCCATGCTGTTGGATATCTCAAATGCTCCTTATTTGTTTCAAATTCTATGCCCTCATTGTAACCTTTCGCCAGTATTGGAGATTCTGTAATTTCAATGCCTTCTGATCCAAAAATATATCTGGTTTGGTCCTTATCAACTAAAACTTGTCCATAATGTTGCCAACGGTCACTTTCGAATTCAATTGGAGACGAGGTGCTCATTACCAATTTCCTATTTTCTGTAAACATATATGTTCCACCCATTCCTTGACCGTAAAATTTATATATGTCGTTCGCATAGTCAACATAACCAGCTTCATAGTCAAGGCTCTCTGATAAAGATGCAACATAATCTCCGTTAGGCACCGTCGGGTTATAAGGATATTTGCAATTTAATATTCTGTCTCTTAAATCTTTGTCTTTTTGGGATAAATTGAATATTCCCCTCATCCATCTGATGCTTGACGGGTTATGATTGCATTCATCTGGTAAGCCATATACTGTGCGCGACAGGGTCATTCCTACAGAAAGAGACCAACCCTTGCTGATAATTCCGGGGAGTTCGTTCTGTTTCAATCCTCCTCCTTTATAGTTGATGCTGATTGGAACTTTTAGAGAACCTTCAGTCAATGTGTAGATAGGAATGTCAATCACAGGCTGACCGGTATAATGAGAAACAGGTATGTCAATATACTTCATTAAAGATGCTACCTCTGGAGACGGTGGTATTATAGAGTATTTTCTGGTAGCATAATCTCCGAAATGGTCTTCTGCTTTTGCAGCAAAAGCAAGAAAAACCATTACTGTTATTTGAATTAACCTCGTTTTCATACTATATCGGTTCTTAAGATTTTATATTTTGTAAAATGGTATATCAACGCGGCATAATTGTAATCCGTCTAATAGCGTTATCGGAATACTTTTTTACAGGTATTCTTTCTGTTTTATATGGCTTTCCTTTAATCCATTGCTCCTTAACAGAATCCGGCTGGTTACTTAAATATTCTCTTTTATAAGCGTATTGCATATGTCTGTAAAGTTGGAATTTGTATATTCCCTCAATTTTGTCAAAAAAAGCAGCTTCTTCGAAAAAATCATCGTCCTGTATTCCCCTCCTCATAGGTGCATCATATACTGTTCCCTCTGCATATTGCAAAGCCAAATATTTTTTATAGTATAACCATAAATAAATTGCCCCATTTTCATTACTACCGTTCACCCCATTAACCTCATATATAGAAGGCGGGTAGATTTTAAATTTTTCCTTAATAGACTCTCTTATACCAATTAATGCTGTTACATTACATTTGACTGTATCGGCAGGTGCATCTTCAAAATCTTCCAGTTTAGAATAGTTATTGGATACGTATAGTATTGCAAAGCATTTCAAAGAGTCTGCATTGTAATTTAGCCATTCCACGCTGACATCAATCTGATCTTTAGTAGGAAGAGGAGATGGAACATATTTTTCCTTTTTAGTATTATACCGCAGTGCGTATCGCATAAAGGCTCTGTCAGGGTCATAATACGCATACGGATGATAAACTTTTGTTTTGCATTTGCCAAATTCTGTCGTGTCAGAAAACAGTCGAAAGTATTCAACATTTTCTTTAAACGACTCACTGATATCATGTGCATCTTTAAGTTTCTGCTGACTTGGTACTTTAACAACTTTCTGACACAATGCAGAGAAGACTGTAAATAATGCAATAATGGCTAAAATTGTAAATTTGCTTTTATTCATAATAGATATTTAATATATACACTGATTATTATAGAAAACATTAATAACTATAAGTCTATATAAACGGCTATTCTTACCGCTACCTATTTGGATTGGTTATTCGACCTTTAGGGTTAGTAAGGTCTATCGTTCGAGATAAAGCAACTTCGTATTTCCCATTTTTCTCATATGCATAAATTTGAAATCCAAAAACCATGCTGTCTGTTCCTTGAAAGACTAAACCATCATCCTTTATGAATTTCATTTTTATTTTAACATTACCTTTATTTTTGAATATGTAGTCGAACAATTTTACCTCCGCCTCTTTTCCGGACATGCAGACTACAAGAAACGCTTTTTGGTCATTGCCATAAGTATATGTATATATGCCTTTTACATTCTCTGCGAGCATAGGGTGTACCAAATAGTACCCATAATATGTTGCTGTAAGGAGTACTATCCCATTTTCCTTTTCTTTAATATCGCACATATAAAATGCATATTTGTCACCTCTCGTAAATTTATTACTTTGTAACTCGTTGGTTGAATTAATTTTGCAAAACATTTATAATGAAAAAGTTGCACATAT
>ERZ791624.112-NODE-112-length-58471-cov-4.874641_pt1 | contig 58471 bp, 57 predicted proteins | sample MGYA00510058_ERZ791624 | MGnify/ENA primary metagenome ERZ791624 (study PRJEB30046, sample SAMN00715158) | human gut metagenome | study: EMG produced TPA metagenomics assembly of the A metagenome-wide association study of gut microbiota in type 2...
TTAGCGTTAAATGTGCAATTGGTGTCGGGTAATGGTTTGGAAGTGCATCTGCTGCTGCAATCTGCCTAAATCTGTTTTCCCGACCTTATGCCGTTCTGTGCCACTTAAAGCCAAACTCTCTGACCGTCAGTGAGAATACTCAAATTCGCTTTATTCCGCGTTTTATCCTATTATTTTCTAATAAAAACTTTACTCATATCGCAAAATAAAAAAATGAGGCATAATTATAATCAATCATACCTCATTTGTGATTTATTAGTTCAGCAATTACTTACTTTACAATTTCAAAGCATTTATTTAACCTCCTCGAAGATAAAACATATTGATAGACAAAATATTACAAAAGTATGTACCAAATACGATTACTTATGATAATAGGTGAAATAGAGATTTCTAGACAAAAAGGAAAGCGTTTTAATCTGTATTGTAATAAGTAAGAATTAGCCAATTTTTTAGAGAGTAATTAAATCTGTCAAAATGGCACATGTTTCTGTGTTATAAATAATTTTAGGAAAAAGAATACAGACAATTTGACAATTCTCAAAAAAAAATAAAATCACATCTAATACTTGGCACAAGTCTTGCGAATAAATATTATAAGACGATAGTGTCTTACAAAACATAGATTGATATGAATATAACAAAATACGAAATTGACATGCTTGGTGTGGGTGCAGCTGATGCACTCTTAATTCGCTTTTTCGATGAGAGCGATAATGCCCATGTAATCTTAGTGGATGCTGGTAACTATTCTAATGGAGAGACTATTGCTAAATTCGTAAGAGAGAGATATGGTACTCATCGAATTGACCTGGCGATATGTACACATTGTGATGATGACCATTTTGGCGGCTTCATATTTCTTTTGGAAGATATGAAGAATAATCCAAACACAAGTGTGGATATAAATAGGATTCTCATTAATGATCCTGGATTACATATTACTCAAGATGATGTGAAGTATTATCAGAACCTTGATAATGTACGCAAGGAGGCACGTTCCGTATACAACGGCCAGGACAACAATCTGTTGGAGCTAGTTTGGGAAATGGCACGCAAAGGGAAATTGTCGTATTCAGAGGCATTCTCTGACAAAAACAACTCTGAATTTAGCGGTATTATAGATATTCTTGGGCCTTCTGAAGAGTATTATAGAATTCAAGCCCTTTTGTTTAGAAATAAATTACAACCATACGATTATGCCGTAGCGAATGACAGCGATGATGCATATGAAATACCTGAAACGAAAAAAGTTTACAGTAAAAAATTAGACGAGGCTGGTAGTGATCCATCACATCACAATAAAAGTAGTATTATTTTCTTATTTAAACCAGATGATGAGCATTGTTTTCTCTTTACGGGAGATGCAGATGAAGACTCTTTTTCTAATTTTAAATTTAAATGTGATGTGGAGAAAATTAAGAATGTTTATTGGATGAAAATTCCACACCATGGTTCTGCCCACAACATGAGTAACGATATGATAAATTATATTCATCCTACTATTGCATATGTATCAACAGAAAAATATGGTCACTATCTTGACAAAAGCGTTGTCGGTGCACTAAAAAAAGTAGGTACGTCAATTTATTCGACGCATAATAATGTTAATGTGTGGCATCACCATAATACACCACAAAGAGAAGATTATTCTACCGCCGTAAAATTATAATTTATGGATGCAAGAGGAAATAAAATTGGATTAGCTCTATCAGGGGGTGGATATAGAGCGGCTGCTTATCACATTGGAACGTTAAGGGCGTTGCACAATTTAAAAATTCTAGATAGAATTGATGTTATCTCGTCTGTTTCTGGAGGTTCAATAACGTCAGCGTATTATTTATTGCATAAGGATAATTATCAAGAATTTGAGAGTACATTTTCACATAAACTGAGAAAAGGAGTACTTCATTTAGCGTTAATCAATCTTCTCGTCGTTTTAGCAGGAATAGGAACACTTGTGTATTTCATGGGATGGTGGACATTACTCTTATCATTGATTATGATATGGGTTGCCAACTATTATATACTTCCTGTAAGTATTTGGATTGAGAAGCAGTATAATTGGCTGTTCTTCAAGGATGCTACCTTATCAGACTTACCACAATCCCCTGCCGTATCCATAAATACAACAGACGTTGCAAAAGGAAGAAGTTTTAGATTTTCGCGAAACAAAGCATGGGGATATGATTATGTAAACAAAGATGATCAACTAGATGTTTTTTCTGGAGAAAATTTTCCTATTGCAAAAGCGGTTATGGCATCTTCATGTGTGCCATTTGCTTTTAGTCCTATTCGGATGCCAGAAAAATACAAAAGATATAATCATTACAAGTGTCCGTTATTGGTTGATGGTGGACTTTATGATAACCAAGGTACATACGAATTGACAGAATCTTCAGATAGGAATATGCATGCCAAATATATTATTGTGAGCAATGCGGGCAATACTGAACTTACTGATCAGTGGGTTACAAACATCCCGTTGATGCTTGTTCTCACATCAAATATTTTGATGAAGAGAATTGAACGAATGCAATCACGATATAACATGTTTGAAACGGATAATATTAAACGAAGGATTGCTAACAGTGCTCTTAGTTATGAGATTTCCGAAAGAATTATTAGGGGATTTGTTCGTGGCATTAAAAATGGGAATGTAGCAGGAGAACTTTACTCTCATCACTCAATAACTGAAGAAGAAGCTCAAAAGATAAAAAGAGTTTTTTATAGCAATGATGCCGAAGATATAGCATTTATAGATTCTGTTATTCTAAAAATAAAACAAAATATAGATTGGGACCATTTGGAAAAAATTAAGCCATCCTTAGAAGAAATAAAGACTGCTAAAAAAGTTGGTACCAATCTTATTGGACTTTCCCAGAAGAAAATAGATTCGCTGATAAAATTTGCAGAATGGATGACAACAGTGCAAGTAAAGCTTTATCTTCCTAACCTATTAGATGCATAATTCTTTTTCGTCTCATTCTCTAAAAAAACAGGTTAATTATTCTGATACTATTTGTTTTCTAGTAGAATAGATTAAACGGAAATGTTGCATCGTGAAGGATTTTTGTGGCTATTTTAATTAAGGCCATTAATTCTGTACAGAAGTGCAAGCTGATTCTTCAACAATAAGAATAACTTAGAATAAAACACCTGTAAGTTTAAAAACAATAATAGTCTAGTGTAAATAGTGAAAGCTACAGTCCTTTTCTTTTTATACATTTATGTATGCAAACGCAAAGAAATATTTGCCCAATCCGCAAATATTTCTTTGCGTTTTATTATAAAATCAAATAATTTTTGTAACTTTGCAACCAAATTATAATATTATTGAACAATGGCTTCACTGGAAAAGAAAAGCATCAACTGCATTAAATTGGTTTTGACTGAACAAGGACGCACAAACAAATGGTTAGCGTTACAACTTCACAAGGATCAGGCAACAGTGTCAAAGTGGTGTACGAATGCTGCACAACCTGGACTTGAGACACTTGTGAAAATTGCCGAGACATTAGGTGTGGATGCACGAGATTTGATAGTGTCAACCTTAAGAACCCCATAACAAATAACAATAGGAAATCATGCCAACATCTATCAATTTATCAAAAATTACTAAAGTCGACCTCAGGGACTGCTGGCAAAATGAGGCAACAGACTTTACTCCATGGCTTGCAACGGAAGAGAATATATCCCTACTTGCAGATGCACTTGGAATGAATGAACTTGAAGTTAAAGCACAGGAAGAACATGTAGGTCCTTTCCGTGCTGACATTCTTTGCGTGGATTCTGGTACAGATAAGTTGGTATTGATAGAAAACCAATTGGAAAAAACAGACCATAATCATTTGGGGCAGATACTTACATATGCTGCTGGGCTTGATGCGGTTACTATTATTTGGATAGCAGAACGCTTTACGGAAGAACATAGAGCTGCCATTGACTGGTTAAACCGTATTACGGACAAAGAATTCAATTTCTTTGGCGTAGAAATTGGCTTAATAAAGATTGGTAGTAGCCCCGCAGCTCCTATATTCAATGTTATCGCCAAACCAAATGGGTGGTCAAAAGATGTCCGCACATCATCAAACCAGACTTCTAATGAAAAGCGTACAGAAGCAGAACTATCAAGATATGAATTTTGGTCTGCCTTTTGTGAATATATGCTTAATAACCCTTCCAAGAAATTCCGTGCACAGTCACCTTCTTATAATCATTGGATGAATATAGCTATTGGACGTTCAAATTTCCATATCTGCCTTCTTCTTAATTCAAGAGAACAGAAGATAACCGTTCAGTTATATCTTGGAGATGATATGGACAAGAAATACTTTGATGCGTTACTTGCATACAAAGATGAAGCAGAAGCTGCTATCGGAGAAACTTTAGATTGGCGACGGCTTGATGGCAAGAAAACTTCAACCGTAGATTTATACAAGAAGTGTGATTTTACAATGAAATCATCACAAACAGAATTGTTTGAGTGGCTGAAAGAATATACGGAACGTTTTGTTACGTTCTTTAAGCCTATAATAAAGAAGTTGTGATAGAAGCATTTTTATCATCGAACTTTCTATAATATAAGATTATGTGAAGATTAAACTGTCAAGAACTATGAGCAAGAAAGATTTGACCGAAGAAGATATAAAGTTGCGTTTCATAACACCTGCTATAAATAAAGCTGGATGGAAGAACGAATATATCAAAATGGAACACTCCTTTACTGATGGCAGAGTGATATTCCAAGGCCATGTACATGCACGTCAGACAGGCAAGAGGGCTGATTATCTTTTGCTACATGCAGCCAATAAACCTATTGCTATTGTTGAAGCTAAGGACAATAATAAGCCTCTTGGAGGAGGTATGCAACAAGCGATGGAATATGCTCAGATTCTTGACATTCCTTTTGCATATAGTTCTAATGGAGACGGCTTTTTGGAACATGATTTCTTGACAGGAAAAGAAACGGTACTTTCGTTGGAACAATTCCCTTCACCTGATGCTTTATATCAGCGGATTGTTGAAGCTAAGCAATTGAGTGACGATGCTTTGAAGATAGTAGAACAGCCGTTCTATTCAGACCCTTATACATACGAGCCGCGTTATTACCAGCGTATTGCGGTTGAACGAACAGTTGAGGCTATTGCTAAAGGAAAAGATAGAGTGCTGATAGTTATGGCTACAGGTACAGGAAAGACCATCACGGCCTTTCAAATCATTCATCGTCTAAAAGCCTCTGGCACAAAGAAAAAGATACTATATCTTGCCGACCGTAACATTCTGATAGACCAGACAATGGTACAGGATTTCAAGCCTTTCAAGAAGGTAATGACCAAAGTGCAAGGGGCTACAATAGATTCTGCATACGAGGTGTATATGGCTTTATACCATCAGTTGGTGTCCAACGAAGAGGGCGTGGAGAATCCGTTCACGCAAGTACAACCAACATTTTTTGATCTTATCATCGTGGACGAGTGCCATCGTGGTAGTGCGAAGGATGATAGTGCCTGGCGTAAGGTGCTGGAGTATTTCAACTCAGCGACCCAAATAGGTATGACTGCTACGCCAAAGGCTGAGACAGGAGCAAATAATCTTGATTATTTTGGTGAGCCAATATTTACCTATTCTCTTCTACAAGGAATACAAGACGGTTTTCTTGCTCCTTACCGAGTAACCAACAGTTATATCAGCATAGACCTCCAAGGTTTCAAGCCTGATGATGATGAGAAAGATCTATTGGGTAGAGACATTGCTCAAAGGTTGTATGAACGTAAAGATATTGGCAGAGATATAGCCTTCACCAAACGAAGAGAGATTGTCGCCAAACGTATCACAAAGATGCTGAAGCAAATTGGCAGAATGACGAAAACCATTGTGTTCTGTTCTGATATAGAGGAAGCAGAAGCGATGAGAAGCCTGCTTGTAAATCTGAATGCTGACTTATGCAAAAAGGATTCCCGATACATCATGCGTATAACGGGTGATGATAGTATTGGAAAGAAACAGCTTGACAATTTCATTGATGTTGACCAACCTTACCCGACAGTAGTCACTACATCTGAATTGCTTGCTACAGGAGTGGATTGCAAGACATGTGGCCTTATTGTAATTGACAAGGAAATTGGTTCTATGACGGAATTCAAGCAAATCATAGGACGTGGAACCCGTCTGAGAACAGATAAGGGAAAATGGCATTTGGAGATATTGGATTTCCGTAATGCCACAGCTAAGTTCAAAGACCCGAAATTTGATGGTGACCCAGAACCACCACAAGGGAAAGGGGTAAGACCTTATACCGCCCCTGAAGATCCTCCCTCTCATGTGTCTGAGCCCCATGTTAAATATCTCGTAGAGGGTGAGAAAATAGCCATAACTACGGAAATTGTCAGCATTCTTGGCGAAGATGGAAAAACTATGCGTACGGAAAGCGTTACAGACTTCACTCGCAAACAGATTAGAAAGCGTTATGCTACACTAAACGATTTCATCAAGAACTGGACAGAAGCAGAACGTAAGAAAGCCATAGTTGATGAATTAAAAGAGTATAGTGTATTGGTGGATGCTGTTAGAGAAAAGAATCCATCATTGGCTAATGCGGACATCTTTGACGTAATCTGCCATGTGGCTTTTGACCAACCTCCGGTAACTCGCCGTGAAAGAGCAAACAATGTAAAGAAACGCAACTATTTTGCCAAGTATGAAGGAAAAGCTCGTGAGGTGTTAGAGGCTCTTCTCGATAAATATGCTGATTACGGCATATTAAATCTTGAGGATTCTGACATCCTCGATACCGCTCCATTCAATAAAATCGGTAAACCTCAGAAAATAGTAAAATTGTTTGGGGGCTTGAACAAATTTGAGCAAGCACTGAAAGAACTTGAAACAGAAATATACAAAACAGCATAAAAGCAATGGCAGTAAACAATATAGTCAAGAGGCTGCAGAATATCATGCGCCAAGATGCGGGTATCAATGGTGATGCCCAACGCATAGAACAGATGACATGGATGTTTTTCCTAAAAGTGTATGACACACAAGAAGAGACATGGGAATATAAGGCAAGTAAAGAACATAAGTCTTTCGAGTCTATCATTCCTGAGAATTTACGTTGGCGCAATTGGGCTATTGACGAGAAAGACGGCGAAGCTTTGACTGGTGATGCTTTGCTAACATTCATCAACGACCAGTTATTCCCGACATTGAAAGGTCTAGTGGTTACTCGTGAAACTCCACGAAGCAAAGCAATCGTAAAAGAGGTATTTGAGGACTTGAACCAATATATGAAAAATGGTATTCTGCTACGTCAAGTCATCAATGTCATTAACGAGATTGAATTTGACGATGCGGAAGACCGCCATATGTTTGGTGATATCTATGAAGGAATACTCAAAGACCTTCAGTCTGCAGGTAATGCCGGTGAATTCTATACGCCACGTGCTTTAACTGATTTCATTATACAGCAATTAAATCCTGTACTTGGCGAAACGGTTGGTGATTTCACTTCTGGTACAGGCGGCTTCCTTACGTCTGCACTCAACTATCTGCAAAAACAGGTCAAAACTACAGACGATGGACGATTGTACCAACATTCGGTTGTAGGTCAGGAGTGGAAGCCTCTTCCTTATCTTCTTTCTATAACCAATTTACTTTTGCATGATGTAGAGGCTCCGAATATCAGACATTGTGATTCGCTTGGAACCAAAATGTCAGACTTTAAGGATTCTGATAAAGTTGATGTGATAGCAATGAATCCTCCATACGGTGGAAGTACAGACGTGGCAGCTAAGAGCAACTTCCCAATGGAGTTCCGTTCAAGTGAAACGGCAGACCTTTTCATGGTGCTAATCATGTACCGATTAAAACGTAATGGCCGTGCTGCTGTTATTGTGCCAGATGGTTTCCTGTTTGGCGTAGATGGGGCAAAACTTGCCATTAAGCAAAAGATGCTCCGCGAGTTCAACCTCCATACCATCATTCGCTTACCAGGAAGTATTTTCTCACCATATACATCTATAGCTACCAATATATTATTCTTCAACAACGAAAGGGCAGAAGGTGCAGAAGAAGGACTCGCAACGGACAAGACTTGGTTTTATCGTCTTGACATGCCGGAAGGATATAAGTATTTTTCCAAGACAAAATCCATGAAGTTAGAACATTGTCAGCCTATATGTGACTGGTGGAATGATCGTAAAGAGATAATTTCAGAAGAAGCAGGAGATAAATCACGCTGTTTTACAGCACGGCAGCTGTTAGACTTTGAATGTAACTTCGACCAATGTAAGTTCCCAAAGGACGAAGAAGATATTCTTCCTCCTGCAGAACTCCTTGCCGACTATTTCAAGAAACGCAAGGCTCTCGACCATGAGATAGACAAGACCTTGGCAGAAATACAACGGATATTGGGAATAGAAATCAAAATAGAGGATTAAGGATTATTTTGTGCAGTTAAAACACAGATAGAGATTAACTTACGATTTGTTCACCTTAAGAATGAGGCGAGCAAAAAGGAATAAATCTTACAGAGGAATATGGAAAAGTCAAAACAGTGTCAGCAAGAAAAAACTTTTGTTTCTGATTTGAAGGCAATTGCAAGCGAAGCACGTAAACAAGCCTATCGTGCAGCCGACCACCTGTTGGTTGTACGCAACTGGCTTATAGGCTGGCGCATCGTTGAACAGGAACAATCGGGAAAAGAGCGTGCTGAATATGGTAAGCGAGTATTGGAATTGGCATCTCGTACACTTACTGAGGAATATGGTAAAGGTTTCGGATTGACAAGTATAAAAAATATGCGTTCTTTCTACTTGACGTTTAGCAATTTACAAATTGGTCAGGCAATGCTTGACCAATTCAAAATTGCTGGTAATTCAATTCGTCAAGCATCGCTTGACGAATCTCCTATACCGTTTTACCCTAATTTGTCATGGCTTCATTACGAGCGTTTAATGCGTGTGAAGGATGAGAATGCACGTCTGTGGTACTTGAAAGAAACAGCTCATGAACAATGGGACTATCGCACCTTGCAACGCAATATATCCTCGCAATACTATTACCGCTTGTTGCAGACTCCAGACCAACTGCGCTATGAAGTAAGCGATGAGATGCGTTCTTTGACAGCTAATTTCGAGAAAGACAAACATTCATATCTAAAGAACCCTGTTATTGCAGAGTTTTTAGGATTACCCCAGAATCCTGTTTACAGCGAGTCTAAGTTGGAGACAGCCATCATAGACCATCTACAGACCTTTATCATGGAGTTAGGCAAAGGCTATGCGTTTGTGGCACGCCAACAGCACATCAAGACCGACATGGGTGATTTCTATATTGACCTTGTCTTTTACAACATCATTTTGAAATCTTATCTGATTATCGACCTTAAGACAACGCAGATAACCCATCAGGATGTTGGTCAGATGGATATGTATATCAGAATGTACGATGAGTTGAAAAAAGAAGAGGGAAACAATCCAACTATCGGCTTGTTATTATGTTCAGATACCAGCAAAGATCTTGCTCGTTATTCCATCCTGAAAGACAGTAAGCAACTTTATGCAGCTAAGTATCTTACATATTTACCTACAGAAGAGGAATTGAGCCGTGAGATTAGAGAACAAAAAGAGTTTTTTGAGCTGCAAGAAGGAAAATGTAAATCAAACAATGATTTAACAGAAAAATGATGAACGGAAAGCAATTAAAGAACAGCATACTACAATGGGCGATACAGGGAAAGCTTGAACCGCAAGACCCTAATGATGAACCGGCAAGCGTATTGCTTGAAAAGATTCGCCAAGAGAAAGAGCGTTTGATAAAAGAAAAGAAAATCAAACGTGACAAGAACGCATCTATCATCTACCGTGGTGAGGACAATTCCTATTATAGGCAGTTGTACTCCCTTTAAAATTTAATTGAATATGGGATTACAAAATAAATTACAGGAACTTTTGGCATGTCGAGCAGAACTTGATGCTAATTTTACAAGTCGATTACAAAAATCTCTGCTTCAAGAAGCGATTCAAGGGAAGCTTGTACCTCAGATTACAGCGGAAGGTACAGCCCAAGAGTTACTTGAACAGATTAAACAAGAAAAACATCGTCTTATTAAAGAAGGTAAGTTGAAGAAATCCGCACTCACAGATTCTGTTATCTACAAAGGTGACGATAACAAGTATTATGAGCAGGTAAGTAATGGCAATGTTGATATAACTGAAGAAATACCTTTTGATTTACCTGACAGCTGGGCTTGGGTTAGATTTGGTCAATACGTAAGAATGTCTATCGGAAAGACACCACCACGAGGGGAAACCAAGTATTGGACAAATGGTAAATATCCTTGGGTTTCTATTTCAGATATGTCTGATTATGGAACGGTTACAACGACAAAAGAATCTGTTTCGGAATATGCCAAAAGTTTATTTGGAGAAATATCTCCTGTCGGAACTTTAATAATGAGTTTTAAGTTAACGGTAGGCAGGACTTCTCTTCTAAATACTTCGGCATATCATAATGAAGCAATTATATCCATATATCCTTTTATAGATAAAAATTGTCAAGCAAGAAATTATCTGTTTCACATTTTGCCGATTATATCTAATCTTGGAGATTCCAAAGATGCCATAAAAGGTAAAACATTAAATTCTAAGAGTTTGAACAATCTTTTATTGCCACTTCCGCCTCTTGATGAACAAGGGCGAATAGTGGCAATGATAAAATTATTATTTGATAAGTTGAAATAATTTATTTATTTGACAAGCTATGCGTTTCTGTTCAGCTAAAGGTGGAATACCAATGAGCAGGTTGTAGAACAGTTCTTTATTGAGGTGCGGAATTGCCGCACCTCTTTTTGAATTTCGTAATTCCTCTTTATAGAACAGGATGAAAGCCAAGATATAAGGCTTCCACATGACAGAAGAAAGCCATAGTTGCTTGAATGTACTTCCCATATATCCATTTTGTGGAACGGTAAATACTTCACCTGAATTTTCGCCATCTACAAGAATGATATTGTCTCCAGCGTGGACATATTTGCCTTTATCTATAATGTTGGCAGATGATTTTCCACGTAGGTATTTGGCATCCAGACAAACACCTTTTATGTTTCTCTTTTCACCGTCTGTCAGTTGGCATACATCTTTCAAACGTACCACAGCCCAGCTGTTTGGATATTCAAAAGAAAGCTCTATTTTAACGACTTGCCCGTTTATCCTCTCATAATACTTGCTATTGTTTTAAATTTCTCAACAATACGCTGTTGTTCTTTATATGGTGGAATGGGCACTAAATAGTTTCTTATGGTTGTTGTAGAAAGTTCTTTTTGCTTTGTACTTCCATCTGATTTGTCTTCAATTACAGATTGGACTGTATCGCTTGCAAAATAAAAATACAGATATTGTGGTAAAACATATGATTTAAAAGGGCGAATGACAGTTACATGGCTGTCGGCGACTGCAAGTTCGTAAGGATTAAGTGCCGAGCGGTATATTGCCATACGTCCTAATGTTCCCAAACCAGTGGAGTTCCACATTAAATCTTCGTCTTGTAATAATCGTTCTTCTACATAAGATGATAGAGTCTCTGGTGCTATAAATTGTGCTTTATCAATGTAGAATCCAGACCATTGATTACATTTTTGAGCTACCACAGGATATTTCTTAATTGGGGAATATTTCGGTGATTTACCTCTTTGTATATACGAGCAAATATCATTAAGCCTAACCCACCTCCATGTGGTTGGTATTTCAAATGGTATTTCATCATCAATACAGAGTGCTTCTTTCTCTTTCTTCTCCCAATACTTGTTATCGTCACCTTTGAAAATGAAAGAATCAGTTAGAGCAGACATCTTCAGTTTGCCTTCTTTTACAAGATTCAACTTTTCCAATTTTATCTGTTTGAGCAATTCTTGTGCAGTGCCCTCTTCTGCAATCTGAGGAACAAGTTTACCTTGAATAGCCTCCTGTAATAAGGATTTTTTGAGATTACTACCAAGTTCAGCATTGATTTTATTCAATGTTTCCTGAGACTTTGAATACTTATCTATAATAGGCATTACGCAACCTATTTTATCAATGATACGGTTTTGTTCTGACAAAGGAGGCAACGGAAATAATTTATTCTCCAAATAGCCAACAATTATACGTTGCTGATTTGCCGTTCCTTTAAAAGTCGCCTCATCTATGAAATATGGGCTTTCAAGAAAGTAAAGCACATAGTAACGGTTAATGGTTTCACCATATGTACGAAGTATCTTTAGCTCTGTCGTACCAGCTCCTATGCCATTAGGCAATCCCTTAAAAATGGCAGATTTCCTATTTTGAAAACAAGGAGTTATTTTAGCAAAGGCTATATCATTGTCTTCGAATGCCGTATATCCAGATTTGATTTCTTTCCACCTTTTCTCATAAAAACGAAATTCTGAGCCATATCCTGCAGAAATAGCCTCCATAGGAATAAAGGCTGCAATATCGTCATCTTCTGCGAACACTTTAGGATTAATTTGAAAAATAGATGATACTCTACACCATTCCCATCCCTGTGGTATCTCAAACGGAATCTCATCATCAATGCACTTCACCTCTCCCGTAGATAGTATCTTCTCATAATAGGAACTCATAGAAATTAGCGATACATATTGTATAGAGGGCAATGTCGCCCAAATAATACAATATAAATATGACAGAAAAAACATTTGAAAACGTTTTGCGTCAGGCAAATATGGCGCAGAACACCATTACGGCATATCTTTATGCCGTGAAAGAGTTTAATTCCAAATTTAAGGAATTGAACAAAAAGAATTTGTTGGTCTATAAGACCTTCTTGATTGAGACGTACAAACCAAAGACGGTAAATTTACGTATTCAAGCCATCAATAAGTATCTTGATTTTATGGGAAAGTCAAAACTACGCTTGAAATCAGTCAAGGTACAACAACGTACTTATTTGGAGAATGTCATCAGTAATGCCGATTATCTCTTTTTGAAGAAAAAACTGAAACAGGAGGACAACAAGGAATGGTATTTTGTTGTACGTTTCTTGGCTGCAACTGGTGCCAGAGTCAGTGAACTTGTCCAAATAAAAGTGGAGCATGTACAAGTGGGGTATTACGATATCTATACCAAAGGAGGTAAGATACGCCGTATCTATATCCCCAAGGCTTTACGAGTAGAGACATCCAAATGGCTTGATGAAGCGAAGCGTACAACTGGTTATTTGTTCTTGAATCGCTTCGGACAACGTATCACAACAAGAGGTATAGCGCAGCAGTTGAAGAACTACGCTATAAAATACGGTCTAAACGAGAAAGTTGTTTATCCACACTCTTTCCGTCATCGCTTTGCAAAGAATTTCTTGGAGAAGTTCAATGACATCTCACTTCTTGCCGATTTAATGGGGCATGAGAGTATCGAAACAACTCGCATCTACCTGAGACGTAGCAGTACTGAACAACAGGAAATCGTGGATAAGATTATTACATGGTGAAACAAAGGGTTGGTAAATTTCTTTATAGGAAATGCCAACCCTATCTATTCAAGAACAGATGTTTGAAAAGAGAAACATGTATTGTAATCAGATTGTGTAGACGCATCAGTTGTCAAAAGATTTCTTTAGTTTTGACAACCAATTTTCTTTTGCCGAATTTCCAGAAGAAATATCTTGGTTTATCTTTTTCAGTACAGTGTTTTCTTGTTCCATGTTAGCAATTCTTTCTTCAAGTTCTTGCTTCTCTTTAGTCAATAACTGGATGTTTGAATTATGTATAGTTTGGAACTCTTCGACAACAGACTTTCGTATTCGTTCTTCTCTTTGCCTTCGTTCTTCCTGTTCACGTTGCGCTACCGCATGTCTTCTATGTTTCAGCTCTGTGATATACAGCAGCTGTTCCTCTTCTGTCTTGTGATTAACAATAATATCTTGGAACTTTCCGAATATATTAGGATGAGAAATGTGGGTCTCTGCAAACTCCAAGTAACGAAGACCGACTTCAAGAGATACGCCACCTTTGAGTTGTTCAAACCGTGTGATTGTGTGAGAACTTGCATTGATGGCTTTCGCTACGGCATAAACTGTAACAAGATTTTGCTCTCGCCATTCTTTTAGAAGAGTGGCGAGAACGGTCGTGTAGAAAGATGTTGTTTGGTTATCTGACTTCATATTTTGATACGTGTTAGTGTAAATTATTGCATTGTTTTAGTGCAAATCGTTGCATTATTTTCTATCAGCTTGCTGGGTATAGGACTTGTCCGATGCTGTTAACGGAGGTTAACTGCTTATTAGGCTAAGCACTTTATGAATAAACTGCCGTGAACACGGCAAGCCTTTCATGGTTTCAGCGTCTATAGCCTGATGACCTTCGTTTGGCTTTATAACCTCCTTTAGGGCGCATCATTTGATAGGCAGACCTTAAACATTTTATCATCCACATTTGGTCATCATCGTCTTTGTCACGCCAAGGCAAGTCGTTCTTGCTTCCACCTCCGCCATTGCTTTCTGCGAAATTAGTTGCCTCACTGACATAACCGATAAACAATAATGTTGCGCATGAGATTATATTATCGACATCACACAACATAGCACCTGCGAAACTGTCATCCATATACTGGTCTTCAGGAACCGTAGTACGGGTGTTTTCCCAGACATTTTGCATAGTGCCAACAAATGCTCTCAAAGCTATATGGGAAGCAAAGTCTCTGACAGGAGAAGAAACATGTATAGCTTGTTGATTGGCTGTTTCAATCTGTTGTTTTGCTTGTTGCGCAAGAGCGAGTTTCTTAAAGATGTCATCAAGATTGGCATTTGCTTGATTAAGTTTGTACTGCTTGTCATCAAGCTGCTCATTCAGTTTCTCAATTTTTGCCAAGAGATTGTGTATTTCAACCTCTTTTCTGGATAAACTTTCTGTACCATCCTTACGCATTAACTCCAATTGCTTAGTCAGGGCATCACGTTCACTAATGAGATTACGTATCATTGTTTCCAAACCTTTGACGGCAATTCTTTGTTTGCGTAATTCTGCGTCCAAGTTTGCTTGTTCGCTTCTGTATTCTTTTGTTGACTTATGGACTGCACCAGTCAAAGCAACAGAGTCACCACGTTCTAATCCCCATTTGGCATTTACTTTAGCCAAGTCATCGTGAAGACGAGAAAGAACTGTAGCCTTATTACGTAACCCCCAAAACACTTTGTTGAACGACACTCCTATCTTACCTTTTATCTTGGCAACAGGAAGTATAGTACAATGAATATGCGGATTAGTCTCGTCAAGTTGACAATAGAATCCCAATATGTTATCCTCACCCCATTGTTTGCAAGCAAACTGATATATGTCTTGCGCCCAACGCTCTATGTCTTGATGCCGTGTGATATGCGAATTGTCTGCACCTCGTTCAAGATTTACAGTTTGATTTCCATATGCCAACTGGTGCATACGCTCACGTGAGCCTTGGAATACAATCTTCACCGTGGTTCTGCGATTTGTCGCAATCCTCTCACCTGTCCGTGGGTCAATTTTATAATCAGGGTCTACGATACCAAGTTCACGCAAGCGATCTTGATAACGTTGAGGGATGCTCTTGCTTCGGTCTATACTTCGGATTACTCCGCTTTTCGCTACCTCAAAGTTCAACTTCTCACGTGTACGGTCATAGTTGCATCCTCCTTCATTCATCTTACGCTGCCATTGTTCATCATTCCAATTACGCTGATGCTCATCACTCAAGGCCGAAGAGAATACACCTTTTGATGCTGAATCTCTACCGTCAGCAATATCCATTACTTGTTTAGCCATGTTGTTCCTCCTTTATTCTTTTACATAAATACTCGTTTATATCCTTACAATCTGCATATTCATTTGAAGCATTTACTACATTATTGTTGCACGATGTAACAATCTGTTTGGTTGCATTCCTACCAGCTTCGTCATTGTCTAAATGGCAAATCACTTGTTTGTATTTGTTTAATACCGCTATTGCTTTGGAAGTATTGACGATGGAGTTTAGTATAACCGCATCGCAATCGCCATGCAAGGCTATAAATGACAGAAAATCAATAAAGCCTTCAAACACATGGCAAACATCATAACCATTCTTAATAATGGAAATGTCTTTGGGCGCAATGCAACCTTTGAAATACGGATTTCGCAATTCCCAACCTCCTGTACAGTTAAGAAAAACAATAGCAAAATAGTTTTTGCCATTGCAGGCATAATGAACTTCTTTGCAGTATCGAACTGCAATGTCTTTGCTGATACCACGTGAGACAAGGTAGTTGAGCAATGCAGGATTATGCAAGTCTTCTACAACGATATTAGCAAAAGCAGGAGACTCTTTTTGCTTTATTTGGCATACAGTATGGTTTACTGCTTTTATTGAGTCTATCTGTCGGAGCAAATCTGAGAAATCTTCAGAGTGGTAAAGCATACTGGCTAATGTGATAACATTGCCACCTCTACCCAAGCCGAAATCATACCATACGTTCTTGTTGACATCTACTTTGAAGGATGCCGTTCTCTCGTTATGTATCGGTGATAGATACCACCAGTTCGCACCCTTCTTTGCTGTTGGCTGATAACCTTTCTCTGCGAGAAAATCTGTTATCTGTATGTTTTTATAATCAATCGTATTCATTGTTTTCTTGTTGTTGAAGTGTTGAATTGTTGAGTGATAGATGATGAAAAGAAAAATGTTGAGCCAACGTTGAGAGTTTTGTTGAAACGTAAGTGTCTATTCCTTAGAGTATATTTTCTTTTTTTCATCATTTCAACAAATCAACAGAGGTCTATATGTTTAATGTTTCCAAGAAAGCCTTTGTAACAGTATAATAACGTCCAACCCTATTTATGGGAGAGAACCGTGAGGATTTGGGATAGTCACATTGGTAGGTTGTGTATGACAAAGCATTTGGAGCAGGAGTCAGTCGCCAAAGTTCTTTCACCACTTTGCGTATCTGCCAAAGTTCCGTTTTTACACCGCTATAGGTAAGCAGCGACAGCAAGTCTTGCGGAATAAATGACACTTTATCCACATTTTGACCTTCCATGATGTCACGCAGCAACTCTATAAGGTCAAGTTCTGTGTGATTACGGTTACATTGGATGATACGCTCCAATGCTTCGGTCTTGATTAGTGCATGATTAAACCACATACGACTTTCCTTTACGGTAGAAAGTGTTCGATGTTGCAAATAATACAAGAATGCAGGTATTTGTTCTTTCAACTTTTGTAGGAAGTTAGTGTCATCACTTTCTAACCGCTGTATTTTTCTCACCCAATATCTTGTTTCGCCTGGGGCAATCATTACAGGAAACAACTCGTTGTTGGAACATAACACAAACTTTGCATAGAAGTTCACCTCTTGTCTGTCTTTTCCCTTCGCTTCCATCTTGTAGCTTTGGGCTGTGCTTAAATTCTTTAGTCGTTCCGAGTCTTCCCGTCTGCTTAGTAGAACCTCGTCAACGACAATCAATAGTTTTCCTGCCCAGTCGGCATTAAACTGACTGCGGAAATCCTCATTGGTGTTAAATGTGACATTGTCCTGAAATATCGCTTTTAAGAAATTCAAGAAAGTAGTCTTTCCTGTATTTCGTTCTTCCGATACCAACAGCAAAATGGGCAGCTTCTGTGTTGGTTGGGTATAAAGCAACTGGATGTAATCCATCCCAAGTTCATATTGTTCACCGAAAATGTGATGTATCAACTTTATAATATCAGAAAAATCTCCTTCTAAAGGTACATGATCAATAGGCTCATACAAATTGTAAAAGCCGTCTATCTCCTTATGATAATCAGTATGACTGGGCACAGTACAAAATCCATCGTACTTTTTGACTGGTGGAGTGTTGTTCTTACCGTAATCTTGTCGAATAGTGCCGAAACTCCACGGAATACGACGTAAAACAGTTGTGCCATTAGCTAAAGGCTGTTGGGCAATCTTATACAATGTTGTCCCCACACGTATGTATTCTTCTTTAATGTTTTCCATATCTCTTACTGTTTATGTACGACATGGCTTCACGCTCCAAATCATTCTCTGATTTGTGACGAGTGCCGTTCCTTAACCATTGGTCAATCTCTTCCTTGTTGAACAAAATACTTTTTCCTCTTTTGTGAAAAGGAATCTTTCTTGCACTCGTCCAACCATAAATGGTCTGCTCGGCAGGGTGATTGGGTAAATACTCGATAAGTGAAGACACATTGAACCACTGTTGCTCTTCTTTCTTTTCTGTGGGCATCAGTTTATCCACCTTGTTGCCCAACTCGTTGAGCTTGGCACACATGACAGCCATCAACTGAGGCATGTCATTAAACGAAACATTCTTTTCTTCCATATATTCAAATTTAAGTTGTTTTCTGGAAGCAAAGGTACGACTGTTTTTATGTGGGAATTTGTGCGATTTTGTGGGATATAGCTAAAACAAAATTCGCTATTTATCTGCATTACAGACAAATAGCGAATTACAAAATGTTAAAGAATATGATGTTTGTGGGATAACGTGATTGCTTGGGTGCAATTTATTAGCATCCTCTTTTTATGGCATCAGTTATGAGCGCGAGATACTTTTTGTTCTTTGCCGAAGCCTCTACACTCAGGACATCTTTATGGTGTTTATCGTAATATTCAAGAGAAATTTCACATAGTTCCAAGACTCCCTCAATCCAATGTCTTGCAAAATTGGCTGGGTTGATAGTACGAGATACAGCATATATCATATAACAGATACGCTGTTTCTCACGAGGCAAAATATAGACCTTGTCTTTTGACAATTTGAGGTTTAGAAAACAGACGAAGTCGCTTGCAGGCATATTTTTGAACTGCACACCGTTGCATGCCTGATATATGCCAACGCATACACCAAGACCAACAATGTCTCTCAGTTTGGAAACCTCTTTCAATAACAGTACATCATCGTTCATGCATTAGCCTCCTTTAATATACGCTTGGCATCTGTTCTAACGGCATCTGTGATTTGCAGCATCTTTGTAGCCCATAGTTCAAGAAATTGCATCTCAAAATAATGCACATGGGCACAATATTCTTGCTCCGATTTGAGTGCGTAATAGCAGGTGTCGGTTTCTTCATGTGCTTTTTCGTATGCAAGTTTTGTCTGGTCGCATTGAACATCCAATACGTTGAACTCCTCTGACCTGAAATCCATCATATCCAGTCTGTTGCTTTCTGACTGATATTTCTGCCATAGTTTTGTGGACTTCTTCATTGCCTTATCCCATTTCTCTTGATATGGTTTTAAGTGAGATTGCCCCAATGCCACGAAATTAACATCTTTCCATATCATTAAGTCCAATGATAGAAATCTGTTTATCACACCTTGAAGTTTTGTAACGCAAACCAACAATGCTCCGACATTTTGATGCGCCCTGTCTTCAGCTTCATCAATAAATTCATTAGTGTTCTGAAACTCATGATAAAACTCTGCAAGCATTAGAGCGTCTTCAAAAGTCACTTCTTCTGCTTTAGTCCTCAATTCTATTATTTGATTTACCTCCTGCAAGCGGTCGGTAAGCACCTCAATCATATTCGTCATATATATAATAATGTGTAATTATTAAACATTGTCCAAGTTTATTTTAATAGCATCGGCAGCATCTTCTTTCTTTTCATCCACGACCTTAGTGTATATCTGTGTTGTGCGGACATTGGTATGCCCAAGCATCTTGCTAACTGTGTAAATATCAGTGCCATTCGCAAGTTGTAAGGTCGCGAAGGTGTGTCGGGCACAATGGAATAAGATAGGCAAACGGAGCACCGGAAACGAGAAGAAATTATAACGTAATCCATTGGAAACTAATTATTTCTCTATATTCTTCCACTTGAGAAAAAAGCAGGAAAGTGGAGATTATTGAAGATGTTCAGTTACCAAACCGTTAGCCGGTCAGTTACCGAAAGGGAACGAGGTAACGCGAAGCAAATCGGATAATTAAAAACGCCGATATATTGCACTGATTGTCATTGTTTTGCATACCGAAGAACGCTTATAAAACAGGTAATTTTGCAACTAAAGTTATAAGCGTATGAAAGTAGAAAAATTCAAGGTTTTGCTCTACCTCAAAAAGAGCGGACTGGACAAGTCGGGCAAAGCCCCGATAATGGGACGCATCACCGTGAATCGGACGATGGCGCAGTTCAGCTGCAAGCTATCCTGCACTCCCGGACTGTGGAATCCCCGTGAAAGCCGGCTGAACGGCAAGAGCAGGGAGGCGGTGGAGACAAATGCGAAAATCGACAAGCTGCTGCTTGACATCAATGCAGCCTTCGATTCCCTTCTGGAACGCAAGGGGGAATTTGACGCCGCTTCCGTCAAGGATGCCTTCCAGGGCAGCATGAAGACCCAGACGACCCTGATGAAAATGCTGGATGCCCTCAGGGATGAGGTGAAGAGCCGTATCGGGATAGACCGGGCAAAAGGGACCTATCCGGCATACGACTTTACCTGCCGTACCATGCGCGAGTTCATTGAAACCAAATTCAAGACGAAAGACCTGGCCTTCGGGCAGCTTACGGAACAGTTCATCCACGACTATGAGAATTTCATCCTTGACGAGAAAGGGTATGCCGTGGACACCGTACGGCATTACCTGGCAATTCTCAAGAAAGCGTGCAAAAGGGCTTATCAGGAAGGATACTCCGAGCGGTTCATGTTCCAGCACTACGTCCTCCCGAAACAGACCGTCAAGACCCCCAAGGCACTGAGCCGTGAAAGTTTCGAGAAAATCCGTACGTGGAGATAGCCCCGCACCGCACGACCCACCGTCTGGCAAGGGACCTGTTCTATTCGCCTGCTATACCGGGGTCGCCTACAGCGATGCCGTGACCGTCACCCGGGAAAACCTGTACACCGGCGAGGACGGCAAGCTATGGCTGAAATACCGCCGTAAAAAGAACGAGCTCCGCGCAAGCGTGAAGCTGCTGCCGGAAGCCGTCGCCCTGATAGAAAAATATCATGATGACAGCAGGGACACGCTGTTCCCGATGATCCACTATCCGAGCATGAGAAACCACATGAAGGCGCTGGCCGTGCTGGCAGGGATAAAGGAGAACCTGTGCTACCATGTCGGACGTCACTCGTTCGCCTCGCTCGTCACCCTTGAAGCGGGCGTTCCGATAGAGACCATCAGCAGCATGCTGGGGCATAGCAACATACAGACGACCCAGGTCTATGCCCGCGTCACCCCGAAAAAGCTCTTCGAGGACATGGACAGGCTTATCGAGGCTACAGGAGATTTCAAACTTGTTCTATAACCCATAAACAATGAGAATCATGAGAAGTACCTTTTCCATACTATTCTATATCAACCGCGGCAAGATAAAGGCTGACGGAACAACTGCGGTAATGTGCCGCATCACCATAGACGGCAGGAACACCGCCATCACCACCGGGATATGCTGCAAGCCGGAAGACTGGAACGCCCGAACCGGGACCATACGCACGGTAAGGGAAAACGCCAGACTGCAGGAGTACCGGAAGTACATCGAACAGACTTACGAGGAAATTCTGAGGACACAGGGTGTCATCAGTGCGGAGATTATCAAGAACCGGGTGACAAAGCAGTTCGTCGTTCCGACACACCTGCTCCGGATGGGCGAGATAGAGCGTGAACGTCTCAGGATACGTAGCAGGGAGATCAATTCCACCTCCACCTACCGGCAATCCCAGTATTTCCAGAAGTACCTGACGGACTACCTTGCTTCACTGGGGAAGAAGGACATCGCCTTTGAAGATATAACGGAAGACTTCGGCAAGAATTACAAGGCATTCCTTATCAGGAACAAGAATTTCAGCACCTCGCAGACCAACCGCTGCCTCTGCTGGCTGAACCGCCTGCTGTATCTTGCCGTGGACAACGAGATCCTGCGCACCAATCCGGTGGAGAATGTCGAATATGAAAAGAAAACCGCACCCAAGCACAAGTATGTCACCCGTGAAGAGATGAAAAGGATACTGGCCATGCCCCTGAATGAAGGACGTGCGGAACTGGGCAGGCGTGCATTCATCTTCTCCTATTTCACCGGGCTTGCCTATGCCGACATTAAGCAGCTCCATCCGTGCCATATCGGGACGACGGCGGAGGGGCGGCGGTTCATCCGCATCAACCGGAAGAAGACCGGGGTGGAAGCGTTCATCCCCCTGCACCCGATAGCCGAACAGATACTGTCCCTGTACAATACCACCGACATGCACAGCCCCGTGTTCCCGTTGCCAAGCCGGGATTCCATCTGGCACGAGATACGGGAAATCGGCATGATTCTGGGGCGGCACGATGACCTTTCGTACCATCAGACCCGGCACGGGTTCGGGGTCCTGCTCATTTCAGAGAGCGTATCCATCGAGAGCATAGCCAAGATGATGGGACACTCCAATATTTCCACCACACAAGGGTATGCCAGAATAACGGAAGAGAAAATTTCAAGGGAAATGGACAGACTGATGGAAAAGAGAAGCCGGAGCCACACACATTCCGGCTCTGACAGCCAATGACAGTTTCGCAGCTGCCTGCTTCCTCGCCGTCCATGAAGTTAGTACAGACTTCATTGAAAGTGAAAAGGTCGGGCGGCCGTGCCGTTTCGGGCAGAATCTTCCTTTGCAGGCAAAGCGTATTCAGCCCGAAAACCTTTCCCCTTTCACGTCTGTACAAGGAAGGCTGACGGCAGCGGAAACAAGCGACCGACGGAAAAGTCGATACAACAAAAAAAGAAACAGCATACAGACAGTAGGAAACTACCGGTCCGTATGCTGTTCTGATTTTCTATAGGAGTGTATAGGAGGCGTTTTTTTGAAAGAGAAGAAATAAGGCAGGCGGCAAACTGCGCTCCCTCCAAAAAATCAATCCTTTTTTTCGACCACCTGCCAATATCCGCCCTCCTTGTCTGGCTGAACTGCTTCTGTCTTCATTCGCTGTTTTTATGCTTAAAATTCAGAAATATAATGTATCACAAGTGATTTGACAACATACATTTAGCCGGTGTCCTCCTTATATCTGCTGCATTGTGATTTCATTTCTGTATTACTTGCCATTGCCATTATTGTAAATGACATCCAAAAATTCTTCCGCAAGTCTTATATCTTTAATTCTTATAATATTGTCTTCTTCCGTCGGATAGCCAAGGATATTGATACTGCCATACCAGACGGAGGATTTGTCCATAACACATGAACATAATGATAATCCAGGTACAATCTTTACGAACACCCCCTGTCTTCTGAGATAATCCGACTGCCCGTTTTCTGTCAATGTAAGAATGGCCACTTTAATACCGTCTCTTTGGAGTTCTTTCAAGATATTGACAAATTTATTTCGTTCCATATGATAGAGCTTAGGGGAAGATATCACAATGGATTGTCTTGAGGCTTTTAATTCTTTTATAAACGGATGACAGAATGTTATGCCGTTGAATATCTGTTCTTCATGCGGAGACGACTGTAAACCTTCGGTTGCATCAAACAATGTCTGACAATCCTTGGAAAGTACCCGATAGCCGATGGCGGAATAGCCTTTGAGCCTCTTGCGATACATGCTCTCACAGACAGGTTCGTGTATATCGATATAATCATAGATACGGACATCGGCTTTTCCTTCGTTCTCCCGGTGCAGACGGCCTGCATACTGGTCAACCAACCCTTTCCATGATATGGGGAGGGCTAAAAAGAGCGTATCAAGCCGGGGATAGTCAAATCCTTCTCCTACATATTTTCCAGTTGCGACTATTATAAGAGGGGAATTTTGCGGAATGTCATGCAATCCTTGCAGGATTTCACGCTTGCTTTTGGCTGTTCCTTCTCCTGTCAGTTGGATGACATGTGAGATATGCGGTTTTAACATTCCGGAAAGCAACTTTACATGCGATGTCCTGCCGGTCAGGATAATCGGTGTCCTGCCTGCCGTTACTGCATTTAACACATCCTCCACGATGAGCGTATTCCGTAACTCGGATTCAGCGAGCGATTGTGACAATAAGGCGAACGACTGACTGTTGTCAGTTACAGAGCGATAGGATGTGAATCTTGGAACAAGATAACGCAGGAATGACTGCTTCTGTATCTGGGTCTTGGCATCTGCCGAAAAGCGGATTGGTCCGCACTGCATGAAGATAATGGGTTGCAGTCCGTCCTTGCGGATAGGTGTGGCAGTAAGTCCATAGACATGATGTGCCGTAATATGTCTGAGTACATTCTCAAACGTTATGGAAGAAACATGATGGCATTCATCCACGATCACCATCCCGTATTCACGTACAAAAGGTCTTACCTCGCCATTTTCAAAACATGATTGCATAAGGGCGATGTCAATGACTCCGTGCAAAGTGTTTGAGGTTGAATCCAAGCAGCCTATGGGAGAAAACACTTTTTTCCTGCCACGTTTTCTTGACGTGGCAGGCTCGGCAAATTCTATCTCAAGAAAGTCGGAAAGGCGTTCGTGCCATTGCAGGAGCAGTGCTTTGGAATGTACCAGCACGAGTGTGCTTACCTTTTTTCGGGCAATCAGAGCAGCTGCTGTTACTGTTTTCCCAAAAGCGGTTGTTGCCGCCAATACCCCGTTCGTGTATGGCATTAAGGAATTGATGGCATTAAGTTGCTCGTCACGTTCCTGGCCCTTGAATGCAACGGCAACAGGCTTGCCGTGATTGGTTTCATCAATCATTTCATAAGTAACTCCAAGAGATTCCAGCATGGTTGTTACGGCATCCTCACAACCGCGGGGCAGGGCGAGGTAATCATCCGTAAAGTCAGCACGACAAATAATACGCGGAATGTTATAGGTAGAGATACGCATCGCTTGTTTGCTGTAAAATTCCGGATTTTTGAATGCGGCTATACGCTTGAGATGATTGGCCACTTTTTCGGATATGGAGTTTAGGGGGATATATAGTCTGTCCGATTTTTGAACTTTCAGTTTTCCGTTAAAATCTTTCTGCGTGACATCCTGAGAGACAGGAAGCACCCAAGGCTTTGTTTCTGAAGATGTTGCCAACGAACCGAAGTCTTCCTGTCTGTGCCGGGCCAATAACATGTCCAAGGCATGCTCATTAAGTTTTTTTGCATTGTATAAATAAGCCCATTGGTCCTTGAACTGAAGGAAGTTTTCATCCACAAAGACACTGTTTCCCATTTTCCGTGCCCTGCCTTGCAATGGAAGGGCTATCAGATTTCCGAATCCGCCTTCAGGCATCCTGTCCTGATTGGGGAAGAAACGGTCGTATGAATTGAAGGTAATATGTCTGTTGCGCTTCATGGCCTCAGTAAGGATGGCATTGCCTAATTTTCTGGCTTTACCGGCAGCAACCGGCTCTTCGAAAAATATCCATACATGTGCCCCGTTACCGGAGCGTGAACGTTCGATACTGTACGGAATTCCCCAATTCCTACAAACGGCAATGAAAGCCAGCACATCTTCCTTATATCCGCGAGTGCAATTCTTGTCATCAAAATCAGTGCAAAGAAAAGAGCATTTATTGTCAGGGGTGACAGCATATAAACCTATAACATCACACCCGTATTCATCTTTTCCCTCCAAATGGCGGTAGATTTCCCGGCTTGTCAGAGGAGCAAGGTTGCGATTCGGGCAATCCGGGCACTTGTATCGTTTCTTGTCGCAGATTCCTCTTCGCCATTCATTGGTACAGACCGGTTGATAGCCTCCCTTTCCCGTTGTCCTGCTGAACCATCTTCGTGCAAAAACATCCGTTCTTCCCTTGAAAAAGCTACTGAACAATGCTATTTTCTCATCAGGCGTGAAATTGACAGAAGGAAATATTACAGGAGAAAAAATCGGCTCCTTATCAGAGATTTCTGATAAGGAATAGACAATGCCGTGTTGAAGAAGAATTGATTTCAACTCTTCGTTCTCGGCAAGCAGTGTATTATATTTCCTGACAAGCGTGTCGTATTTCTTTTGCAGTTCTTCCATCCCGTTATGCTGCCATCAGTCCGCAAAGCAAAGCGATTCCGAAACTTAGAAATGTTCCGGCAAGGACATATTCGGTTTTTGCTGTATCCGTATCCTTGAACCTCAATATGGATTTTGCGGCTATGATAAAACCGATTGCTTCATACCTGCCTATTATTACAAATATGATTGTGAGAATACGTTCCAGGTTTCCTATCAATGCTCCGGCATTTTTGATATTCTCACAGGATAGTGTTTCTCCGATTTGGTACCTTTTCAAAACCAGCTTGATCAGGACATTGGCAGGTTTGATGCACAACAGTACCGCCAGTATGAATAAAGGCATGGAGAAGTTCCCGGTATAATCCACAAATTGTACAGGCAATTCAGTGGTGATATCAAACTCGGTAGCCACAGCAGCCAATATTGCCAGATGTGCAGCCTGGTCAAGGACAAAACTCCACAATCCTTTGGGACAATAGGCTTTGACAAGGTCAATGGCCAGATGTGACAGGGCAATGGTCAAGGCATAAAACCCGAAATCGCTGACCGGAACCAAAGCCCATGATACTACAGCTACAAGAAGTGAATGTACATACAGGAAGCAGCTTCTGAATTTCTTTTCCTCTTTCTGTGAGCAGTATTTGTCATTTTGCAGGTAGAAATCGGCTATGACGTGGCCCAACAGTAAACTTAAAAACAGCCAGCTATTCATATTCGTTAAAATTTATCTGTTCAAAATACTTCAAGGCTTCCTCTATGCAATACCATTTTGTAGCCGATGAAGCCTTGTTTACACCAGATTGTGATATTCCCAGATTTCGGGCTATATCCGTTTCCTTCAATCCAAGCAGTTTGTAATAAATGACCTCGCTTTGGCGCAGGGTCATGTCATTCATGATGGCATCGGTCAGCAATGCGATCGTCTGTAAGGGGCAGGATAATTGTCTTTTGCTTGTACATACAGACAAAGTTCCTTTATTCAAGGCATTCATTCCCTCAAGTGAACGCCCCGACATATAAATGGACTCGCCATCCCAAATGCCCTGTTCCGTGTCCACTATACGCATGTTTCCAATACCGATAGCCATCCTGATACCATATGTCTGAAAGCTCTTCGCTTTCCTGTTTTCTGTAATCGGGAAAGACTTGATGCATGATTTGATTACAAGAGCTATACGAAAGACATTGGATACATTCTGCATTACACATTCGATATAATCGCCTTTGATTTGACGACCGTAAAAATCCGGGTATTTTGTTTTGAGCAAAGCAAACAGTGCCTCTATCCTTTGCTTTAGTCTGATAGTTTCATCCACGGATAACGAAGTGGATGAAACTATATCTGCCGAAATGGTTGCAAACATATTACTATCTATTGTTTTGGCTGTAAAAGTATGAATATAATTTGGCATAGCCAAGAAATATACCCTAAAAATGGTATAGTATTACGATATACCCAATAAAGGGTGTATCTGTATTGCATTACAAAACCAATCCGCACCACAGGTTCACTAAATGATGCGGATTCAGAAATAAAGAGTTGAACTTGGCGGATACCCATAATACGGGGTAATATTACAACCTGGTTCTACCATTCTGACGGTAGGCTTCCTTGTATCCGTCCATTAACGTACGTTCAATGTCGGAAGCCCTGTACAGGATCCTGCCGCCTATCTGAATATAGGGCAGTATGCCGTTGTTTCGGTAATCCTGAAGGCTCCTGCGGCTGACCTTCAGTCTGACGGCCAGTTCCTTGTCGGTGTAATAGCGTTCCCCGTCCAGTGACGGCTTGTTGTTTTCACGTATTTTCTCCACCTTTTCCGATAGATCTTCCAGCGACGAGAGGAAAGCTCTCACGCGTATGTCGTTTTCCGGTGTCAGCAGCCGGATATTGCCATTGTCATTCATAAATCAGATATCTGTTTGTTGGTTGGTTTGTTGGTTGGTTTGTTGGTTGGCTTGTTGGTTGGTTTGTTGGTCACATTGCATTTTCTTTCCTTGCCGGCTGTTATATACCGCTTCATTTCAGCCACGGGAAAGACGGCCTTCACGTCCTCCGGTCTGTAATACACCTTGTGGCTTATTTTGGTGTAAGCCAGCGTTCCGTTCTCCCGCATCGTCTGCAAGGTTCTCGGACTGATGCAGAGCAGCCTGCACACGTCATCGCTGTCAAGCCACTCCTTTTCTCCCAAGTCCTCCTGTTCCCGGCAGAGCCGTTCCACCTTTTCCGCGAAAATCTCAAATCCCGAGAGCATCCTCTCGAAAGTCGCCTTGTCTATGACCACTACTTCCATATTCCTGTAATTTTAAGTTTGACATTGATTTTTCATGCAAAACGAAACGGCGGAATCAGGCTGTCCCTACCGTTTCCTGTGCGAAGGAAACAAAAAAACGGAAACAGTCAGCAAACCGGACGATGCGTGTCACCGTCAGACATCCCTTTTCACCGCAAGAGGATAATTGCAGGCGGCAAAAAGCAGAAAAGGACACACTCATTTCTTTGAAGCAAAGGTAACCGTTCCCCACCGGAGCGCAAGGCCGGGCCCTGCGGGTCGGCGGGGAAAAATCATCCTCGCGCTCTGCGCTCCGGTATTTTTTCCTGCCGAGCCTTGACGCCTTTCCGGAGGGAGAACGGCTGTAAGGCATTCAAAGAAACAAGAGTGCCCGTACCACGGGCCGGATGTCTAACAGATAAAAGCAAAAGGATATGGCAACAAAAGACGTGAAAGAATTTAACAGATGGTTCGACCGTTCATACATGAGACTGAAAGAGAGACTCTCCATCTATGGAAAAGTCGACGAGGACGCATTCCATGACGCCTATCTGGCAGTCAGGAAGCAGGTCATGTTCGCAAGTGGCGGAATCGAGGAATTAGAATCCTATTTCTTCGGATGCTACCGGAGAATCCTCCAATCGGGGGCAAGGGACGAAAGTCGTTACGACAGTCCCGGAGACGAATACTTCGCAAGGCTGGGCGAGACGGACTGCACGGAAGAGACAGAGGAACGGGAAGAGATGCTGACCGGATGCGACAGGCTGGTAAGGGACATACAGAAGTTCCTCAGACGGCATTTCTCCTACGAGGACTACAGGATACTCATGCTGCGGTTCTACGAGACCGAAAGCTCGTTCCGCACCATAGCCAGGCACATGGGCGAGAAGACCTCGGTGGTGACACGTAGGGCACAGGCGATGATGGAATCCGTCCGGGCAAACCGGAAGTTTATAGCCAGAAGAAGACTGATCATGGCCGGAGAGGCGGCATGACAAGAATAAAGGACAACAAGGTATAACAATAAAATATTGATGATTATGAAACTTACAGTTTATGACAAGAGCAATTCCCATCCGGCACTGACCTACAAGGGCAAACGGATCATCACGGTATGCCGTGACGGCAGCATGTATTTGAGCAGGATATTGAGCAGGGAGCTGAGCCTGCACGCAGGAAACAGGCTGTGTATCGCCAGGGACGAAGACAGGCCCAAGGACTGGTACATGTTCGTCTCGGATGACGAGAACGGCTTTACGATCTGGAATGACCCGCGTTGTGCCCGCTTCTCGAACAGCTTCATCGCCGGCATGATACTCGATGCGGCAAAAGTCGAGAAAAGCGCCGGTTTCATGGTGGCGAAAGAGCCGGTGAATGTGGACGGCAGACTATGCTACCGGATAATACTCGACAACCCGATTCCGAAAGGGGTAAGTGTAAGGACCACCGGTACGAAATAAGCCCGACACCTGAAAGAAAAAGCAAGGGGCATCCGGAGGAAGGAAGAACAACCGACCTCCGGGTGTCCCTTTTCTTATGTGGCCGCAGGCTGAAGGAACGGGATGGATTTTCATTTCATTTTCTTGAACGGTACGCCTCCCTATAGCCGTCCATCAGGGTACGCTCTATGTCGGAAGCCCTGTACAGAATCTTGCCGCCCACCTGAATATAGGGCAGTATGCCGTTGCTTCGGTAATCCTGCAATGTCCTGCGGCTCACTTTAAGCAGGTGCGACACCTCCTTGTCAGTCAGCAGCTCATCGCCATATACGGGAGGTTGGCGTTGGCTGAACAACTTTTCGAACGAAGCCAGAAGCCGGTCGAAATTCGAGTGGAATTTACATACCCACTCATGGTCTTTTTCTCTGATTTCACTACACATACGGTTTGTCTTTAATTGATACTTCAACTGCTAAATGCTTTTGCCTTTCCATTTCGCCTCTTTCCGTCTCTCTTCCACATCCACAATGACCCGTTCCACGTCTTCCTGACGGTAGTAGGTGCGGTTGCCAATTTTGGTAAAGGCGAGTGTGCCGTTGTCACGGAGGGTCTGCAATGTCCTCGGGCTGATACGCAGTTTCCGGCAGACGGCATGACTGTCCATCCATCGTTCTGCCTTCTTCTCCCCGTGCTGTCGGCAGAGGTCATCCATCCGCTGCACGAAGTAATCCAACTTGGCAGCCATCTCCTCAAAGGTTCTTTTTTCAAAACTTACTATTTCCATAATCTCATTGTTTACTTCCATTTGATACTGTTTCCATCTTGTACCGCCAAGGCAAAGCCGGCTTACTGCCTTATCCGATACATCTGACAGGAGGGAACAAGTGGCATGGCTGCAGCAAACCACCGGTCTGTCTTTCCTGTTCCCGGTACAAATTAAAGCAGTAATAATCACACTGCAATGGATTTGCAGACGGCTGACGGTCTGTTTCATCATCTGTCATCATGTTGCATGGCCGGTGGACAGTATGACCCGACTGAGCAAAGCCGCCATATGATTATTACTGCCTGAACTGACTGTAGCAAGTATACCGGTACGATTGCAACGGGTTGTCCTATATCCGGTAAAGTGTCCGTTGGATTCAGTCTCCATACCGCCATGAAATCATTGCCAGATTCCATGGACGCCAGTGCGGGTGTGGCAAATCACAGCAGTCGCCACCGTTTGTCCGGTGCATATAATGCAGAACCGGTCATAATTGCCACACTCACTCCATTTGCTTGACACAGTGCACTATACACACTTTCTTTGCTGCCGATAACCGGTCAAGGTACATACCAAGACCACTGTATTGACTTATTAAAATTCAAAGATTATGGCTACAAGAAAAAGCTTTGACAAAGAGCGGTGGGAAGCTATGACAGGTATGGAAATGTCACAGCTCCTTCCTGAGTGTGAAAACCCTGAAAGTGCAGGAGAGGTTACTGAACATGCCGGGAATGAAATCCTGCCGACAGTCACGGAACAATCCGGGATCCAGGAGCCGGCAGAGAAAGACGGTTCCGCTCCTGCATCCAAGTGCCGGATTAGCGGCAGGCAGCGCAGGCTGTCACTGGAAGAGTACCGCAGCACATTCCTGCAGGTTCCCAGAATAGAAGACCGCAAGCCCGTATTCGTGAGCTGCGAGGTAAGAGACAGGCTGGACGAGTATGTCCGCAAGCTCGGAAGCCGGAGGATGAGCGTTTCAGGACTGCTGGAAAATATCGCCCGGCAGCATCTTGAAATCTATTCGGAAGACTTCGAGCGGTGGCGCAAACTGTAAAAGACACCCGGTGCAAAATCCATCCGCATCATGGAATGATGGCATTCCTGCATTCAGAATCCGCCAGAGGCGGTCAACGGACGGAACATCAGTTTCGGGAGTTAGCGAGGTTATCTTTCGGGCATCCCGAAAACCTCGCTCCACTCCCGGAGTCGCGGAGGCAATCCGCTCCCAACGGTCGCAGATTGCAGGACATATCATCACAGTAAAATGACCAATCACAGTAAACCAAGTAATATGAGTGACAAGGATAAAACCAGACCCAGAGGCAGACCGAAAGCAAGCGGTATCCGCAAGCTTTCCAAATCCGTGACGGTAAAGTTCTCCAGGATTGATTACGAGCGATTGCTGCACCGCAGCAGACAGGCGAACCGCACATTGGCGGAGTTCATCCGGGAAGCCGCATTCGAAGCAAGGATTGTGGCCAGGCATTCGACGGAGGAAGCAGCCGTCATACGCAATCTTGTGGGAATGGCGAACAACCTGAACCAGCTTGCCAGGCTGTCCCATCAAACAGGATTCTACCGGACAAGGAATGCCGTCATGGAACTGCTTGAAAAGCTGAAAGTGATCATGAACGAATATAAAAAAGTGGAAAGGAGGAATACATGATAGGCAAAATCAAGAAAGGTCAATCTTTTGGCGGCTGCATCCGCTACGTGATGGGAAAGGACAATGCCGAGATCATCGGTTCCGATGGCGTATTGCTGGGCAATAACCGTGAAATAGCGGACAGTTTCAACTGCCAGTGCCTGCTTAATCCGAAGATAAAACAGCCCGTCGGACACATCGCGTTAAGCTTCAAACCGGAAGACAAGCCGGTATTGAGCAATGAATTCATGGCTAAGATAGCGATGGAATACATGGAGCTGATGGGCATCAGGGACACCCAGTTCATACTGGTAAGGCATCACCATACGGACAATCCGCATTGCCATCTGGTCTATAACCGCATCGGTTATGACGGCAAAGTAATCTCCTCACAGGGCGATTACAAGCGTAACGAGATTGCCACCAAAAGACTTAAAGACAAGTACGGACTGACCTATGCGGAGGATAAAGGCAAAACCAATGTAACGAAATTGCATGATTCGGAACGCATTAAATACGAGATTCATCATGCCGTGAAGCAAGCGTTGAAACGCGCCAGGACATGGAAAGAACTTGTGGTCGGTCTGGCCTTGCAGGGTATAAAACTGGAATTTGTCGGAAGAGGCGGCAAAATGAAATCCGCCGGTGACATTCAAGGCATACGCCTTACCAAAGACGGCCTGACCTTCAAGGGCTCGCAAATCAGCAGGGAGTTCAGCTTTGCAAAACTGAATGCCATTCTGGGCGGAAACAGTCCGGATACCGGAGTGGATTTAGAGGTTGAAAAGCAAAATCAAGCTCCGGCAAACCGCAACCTGAAGGAACAGGAACCATCCAATATGGCATTTATTGAAAGCAACGGACTGGGGCTGTTTCCTTCTTTTGGAGAGTCTGTTCCGGAAGAACAAATCCCGTACGACGAACTGCTGCGCAAGCGCAAGAAGAAAAAGAAACGGAAAGGGCTTGGATTGTAAGTCTGCCCCAAACAACCGATTATTAAAGTGTTAAACGTTAAAATCAATGAAATTATGAAACAGGAAGAGTTTATGGAAAGCATCTACGGATGCCTGGAGAGAATCGAAAACAAGATAAACGGGCTGTCCATGCCTCAATCGGCGGGCGGTGATGCCGAAGCGGACAAAGAGGTCATACAGGAACTGAATGCCTTAAAGACAGGCTTCAAACGTGTGCTGGAGGCTCTTGTCATGATCAAGGGCGATACCGCCAATCTGCTGGAAAGAAACTCCATGCCGGACAAGTTCATGGAAACCCTGTCTGTATTGAAAAGCGAACAGCAGGCGTACCACAAGAATCAGAATGAGTTCCTAGAACGGTTCGCCCAAACAGAGAAAGACACCATCCTGCACATATCGGAGAAGATGGAATCGCTTTCTACTTCCGTCAGGAACAGGATGGAAGAACCCGATGTTGTCTGTCACAGACACAGCATCAGCATAGATACACCTTATATATTCTGGACCCTGATCATACTGGTAACGTACTCGATAGTTGTATCTGTGGCTTTCTACATCGAAAAGCGACCTGATAATGACCGTATGGATAACGATTTGAAATACCGCTATATCAAGATGAAAGGTGAAGCCACTCCGAATGAAATATCAGAATTGGAAAACATTTTTGAACTGAACCGTGACAATGCCGGTATTAAACAGATACGCGAGGACGTGGAGGTATACGAGGATGCCGTCCGGAAGCAGGCTGCCCTTACCGAGCAGGTACGCCTGAAAGAGCAGGCCGCAAAGGAGTTGGACAGCAAGGCGAAGTCCATCAAAAGCAAGTCTATCGGGAACGAATCTAAAAAATAGCCTATGCCCAGTGTAAAAGCAAAATTCAGACCTTCCGTCATAGAGGGAAAGGAAGGTACCGTCTATTATCAGATTATCCAGAACCGTGTAATCCGTCAGTTAAAGACGGATTATCGGATATTTGCAGATGAATGGAATGATGCTGAAAACAATATCATCATCGGTAATTCAGAGCGAAGCAATCTGCTTCTCTCCTTGCAGGAACGTATGAAATGGGACCTGAAGCGGTTTGAAATGACCATTCGTAAATTGGGAAATCAGAAAAGTACATTTACGGCGGATGAGATTATTGGTTCCTTTCAGAACGGAACGGATGAACAGTCATTCTTCAACTTCATGCAGGGTGTCATCGCCCATCTCAGACAGATGGGCAAGATACGCACGGCCGAGAACTATTCCTGCACTCTGAAAAGTTTCATGCAGTTCAGGCAGGACCGGGATATTCTGCTGTCTGAAATTGATTCGGATTTGATGCAGCTTTATGAAGCCTATCTTCATGGGAAAGGTGTCGTACGGAATACCAGTTCATTCTATATGCGTATTCTGAGGGCGGTATATAACCGTGCCCTGGAAAAGGAACTGGTGGAACAGCGCAATCCTTTCAGACATGTCTATACGGGAGTGGACAAGACCGTCAAGCGTGCCGTTCCCTTATCCGCCATCAAGCGCATGAAGAACCTGGATCTGTCTTTGCAGCCTAATCTGGAATTTGCAAGGGACATGTTCCTGTTCAGCTTCTATACCCGTGGCATGTCGTTCATAGATATGGCTCACCTGAAAAAGAAAGATCTTCAGAACGGTTTCTTATCGTATCGCAGACGAAAGACCGGGCAGCAGCTGGTTATCAGGTGGGAAAAATGTATGCAGGATATTGTCGGCAAGTATCCGGAAAACAGTCTCAGTCCCTATCTTCTGCCAATATTGAAATATCCTTTTGAAGATACGAACAAGCAGTACAGGAATGTGATGTCCGTAATAAACCGGAAACTGAAAGAAATAGCCGGACTGGCCGATATATCCGTTGCTCTGAGCATGTACTGTGCCCGCCATTCATGGGCAAGCGCAGCCAAAAGCAAGAATGTTCCGATTTCCGTCATCAGCGAGGGGATGGGACATGATTCGGAAATGACTACGCAAATTTATCTGGCTTCATTGGATAACTCCGTAGTGGACAAGGCTAATTTCAGTATTTTGAGAGAGCTATAATACTACAACTGTTTAGGAAAAGTTGTCATTTCTTGTTAAGAGAGAGATAAAACATTGCAAATATAAGCAAAATAGATAAATAGACCATATTAAAATGTTTTTTCTTCACACTCAATCATTTAGAAAATTGGTAATGTTTAGGAAAAATAAAGATTCTAATCGCATAATCTATTAAAAGACAGTACAATTAGGATATAAATCTTCTCTCTTAACAAGAGGTGATGATTTTTATGCGTATCAACAAACTTAATAATAATAAATATGAAATACTTTTTTTATAAAACATTAAATCTATGTATTCCAGTCATAGGATTATTTTTATTATGTACTAGTTGTGATTCATGTTCAACAAGTGCTCCAGACGACAAATATCTATGTGAATTCCACAATAAATATTTTCAATATACAGGAAATGAATCAAAACTTAATGAGAATAATCTGTCTTTGTTTGTAGATTATTCTACTTGCATTACTTTGGGACAACATTCACCATTCTTTCAAAGTTTAGTTCCTTCATTTGTTGCTGCTACAAAACACTATTATTCTATAAAAGGGGATAAGATTGTCGAAGAACAAAATATAAATGTATTTCAAGCATTAAGCAATATAGTAGAGGTAAATTATGCCGACTTAAAGCAAGCAGCTAATTTAATCGTTAATGGCAACTCTGAAGGTGTGCTTTTAACTGACGGTGAGTATTACCAGAAGAATATAGCTGGTGGCGGAATCAGTGATCCATATATGGCCAATGCATTCAAACAATGGCTTAAGAAAGGACATGATATATATATACTTGCAGAACCATATTTAGAAGGACCTCAGAAATATAACAAGAAGAGATTCTATTTCTTGTTTACAGATAGCAGGTTAGAAGGTAATATCTATAAGAGAATATGTGAAACTACTAAATTAGAAAATTATCCGGATGTTGAAATGTTCCATTTATCGGCAAGTCATCCTACAATTATGGCGGAAAATGGAAAAAGTAAAGTAAATGAAATTGTTTCTGCATCAAACAAAAACTATGGTCTTTATGAAATTCAAGACTGGCCAGTAGATTGGAAATCTATAGAGGGTTATATTATGGGCGCTGTAGATGAAACAACAGGTGATCCACTGCAATATGGTAATCCTGTTATCTCCGGCTTAAAGGTCGATAGAAACAGTTATGGAGGTTTTAGAATTTCTGATATATCAGTTAAGGTTTACGATATAAATGCAGACTATAATAACTTCTACACTGAAACTGAAGCCCCTGCTGGTTTGAATTTGTCTTCTATCAGTTTAACTGAGTCTGTTAATGCATTTGTATATGACAAGGAAGAATTCAACAAATACGGTAATATAAACATACACTTTGATGTTCCTATGTGGAACCCAACTTTCTTATCATGCAAACCGTTTAACTTCACCAAGATAGATATTAATGTATCTGGTATTGAAAACGTATTTGAGAATTATGAAGAAATGTTCAATTTTGATGCTATAGGTTTACCTGGCAAACAGAACACCTCAGTTTCTGAAAGTGTTAAACAAGCATTATTTGACAAGGACATACAGAATATGATGAAGAATGCAAATCTGTATACCATCTACATAAAAAGCAATAAATATTAATCATTAAATTTTCTATTATGATAACAAGAATAACAACTTTACCTCAGTTGGAGGCTTTACAGAACAGTACAATGATTTATGCAGTTATCTCAGCGTTAATAGCTTTGTTGATCGCATTCATTATTTCTTTCATTATCAAATACCAGGGTGGTCAGGACAAATCTTATATAACCAGAAGAATATGGTTTATAGTCATAGGTATAGTTTCTGCAGCAGGTTTTTATCTTTATAATGATTTAGTTGTTAAGGGACAGATCGTTAATGCCGGTTTCAAGAGTATGTTTGTTGAAACCAATATTACATGTATCGGGATTCTTCTTGGAATCTATTTTGTTCTAGGTATTCTGATAATGTTTATCTTCAGAAATTCAAAATTTGGTTCTATTTTAGGTAAGGGGAAAGAATAAATAAGTAAGTTATGGCTCAACAATATTTTGTATTAGGGATTGGTGGTACAGGAATGCGTTGCATTGAATCCCTCATTCATTTATGTGCTATGGGTATGTTTGATGATACAGACATACATCTTTTAGCACTTGATACAGATAAAGATAATGGTAATTTTGCCAGATTGAAAGAAGTAAAGGAAGCCTATGTTAAAGCAAAAGGAACTGATGCTTCACTTCGTACAGCTTTAAACGAAACTTTCTTTTCGGCCAATATCAATTACTATGAATTTTCGCCTAATTATGAAGTCAAGAGCGATTTCATGTCTGTATTTAACTATGGGGATACTAAGTTCAATAATCCGGAGCAAACAGCTATAGCGGATTTGGTATTGACTAAAAACGTAGAAACATTTAATCTTCGTCACGGTTATAGGGCACAAACCCATCTCGGCTCCATGATGATGTATCATTCAATATTGGAAGCAGCCCGTTCAAATAAAAATTCTGAATTAAAGACATATTTGCAGAAACTCATTCAAGTAGCTCAAAATGGAGGTGCTAGAGTATTTATTCTTGGTTCAGTATTTGGTGGAACAGGTGCTTCTTCGATTCCTATCATACCTCAGGCTATATCAAAAGCAGCTGAGATAATGAGTAACGGAGCAGTTAATATTCTCAATAATGCATATTTTGGGTCTACATTATTGACTGCCTATTTTAACTTTAAATCACCTACAGGAGCAGAATTGGTTAATCAGAAAATTATTGCAACCAGTGATAAATTTGCATTAAACTCTCAGGTTGCAATGATGTTTTATGATGATGACAGTACTGTAAAAAGTACATATCAAAAATTTTACATGTTGGGGACTCCTGGTTTGGACTGGAACCCTATGGCTAAAAAGGAACAGTCAGAAACAATTACTGGTGGTGCAAACCAATGTAATGATTCTCATTATATCGAGCTTATGGCCGCTTGTGCTGCACTTCATTTTCTTAAGGTTCCTGAAGATGATTTACGAACAAGAAAGCAGAACCATGACACAGAGTATTTGTATAGAGCTGTTGACGACAGTGGAAAATTGGAATTCAGAGATTTTGTTGGCCAAGAAATGGAACAGGAATTTGCTAAGAAACTTGGTATGCTAACAGTGTTTTCTTTATTCTGCAATGGAGAGGATGATTTTGTTAATAGTGTAAAATCAGGACATCAAAAGGATATTGTGAATTTCCTGGATATAGATAACACTCAAATCAAGGATGGTGTAAAAGAATATTTTAAATTGTTCCATTTTTCTATTAATCAAGATGACACATTGTATGAAGGTTGGTTACGTCAGCTTCATAGGTCTGCAGGTGGTGATGATAAGTTCATTCTGAATGCTGCTTTATTTGCACCACAGAAGAAAAAAGAACTAATGAAATACAAGTGGAATAAGGACTTATATAAAACGACTGGTATAGGCAAAGATAATAAGTTTGATGTTGGATTAATTAGCTCTAAATTTAACGAGTTTAAAAGAGCATTTAAGGATGAAAACCAAAAAGAAATGCCATCTATGACCAATCGTGGAGAACAATTATATAAAAGAATATATAACACACTTGTTTCACTTTATAAATTCTAATTCATTATGTCAAAAGCTCTACTAATAAAAAGTCAAATAGACAAGAACGGAGGAGAAGTTGGTAAGTGGAACAACTTCAATAATGCTCCTTCATATATACAGGGTATTCATACAGGAAAAATGTTAGAGGATATCTCTGCAGAAAAATTAGGTGCATTAATTTCTGGTATACCTACTCCATGGGCAAGAGCCAAACTTTTTAAGTTTGCCTTTTCTACCATAGCTGCACCAGATCCAAATATAAACACAGAAGGTCTATTACAGTTCTATAATATGCTTCATGCCGAATGGAAAGGCTTGATGGCTGTAATAGCATTATACCCTGACAGAATTAGATTTTCTGATCCTGTTTATATGGATGTCAGAGGGGGAGATTATGATATAGCTTCTGCCTTTGGTAGAATGCTGTTCAATGAAAAGGATGTTTGGAGTAACCAGGATGACTTGGCTCGAAATCCGGATGCCCAACCATTTATTCAACTGATCTATTATAGAGAACATCTTGTTGGTGGTACATCTCCTCTTACCGGTTGTTTTACAGGTGTTGATTATAGTAACTTGGGTAATGATGCTTCAGATATTAATTGGTATCGTCAAGGAAAGTTTGAGGACCCGATGAATTATCTTACTCCAGAAGAAGTTCAAAAGGTTTATTTATTTGTTAAAAACATGAACCGTAACCAACAAGCTTTTGAGACTAAAATCAATTCTCAGAGAGGAAACAATTTAAGGATAGAATTGACAGGATTCAAGGCTGTAAGCAGACAGTGGGAAAATGAACTTAGTGCTAAAGGTAATGGTTTGCTTCGTCAAGTGGGCCCTATTGCTCAATACGGTAATCTGTCAGCTCCATTTGCAGATTTGTTCAAGAGTGATGTACCGGTTTACATGAAGCAGGATTTCACCTTCACTTATTTTGATGACGGTAACTGTCAGGTTATAGGTGATATACAGAACCTCTTAAGCAAGGATAATTTTGTAGTTGGATGGTGTGAAGATAAAAATGAGCTAACAAAACTTTCTCAGGCTCCAGTGTATTACTTAAGAGTTCCTGATTTAAGTGATGGATCATGCTCTTACTTTCCCCTGCCGTTATCAGAGCAAGGTATTGACATATTTAAAAATAGTCTGTCTTCTTTATTGGGTTACTCTTCAACTTCAGGAAACACTAAACTTACTGCCAAGATAAATGATGCTGGTCAGTTAGCTGTAACTTTGGTAGTTGAAATTGACGGTGAACCTGTTACGCTTAACAAGAGAGAATACAAGATTCAATGGATGACTTCTAATGGCAGAGTTATTTTATGGCCTAACTTTGTCAGTGAAAACTGGAATAAATACTATTTATATTCTGAGTTTACAAGTGATGTAAATGAGAACTTTATACCATTCTTTAAATCTGAAGGTAAGATACTAAGAAATATAAGAGGTGAGTTCTTAACTTCGGATTATGAGATAGCACCAGAAGAAGATCGTCAGGTTGATGTTAAACAACTTGTTACATATCCTCATGGTCAAGGTACAGATTTGATTAAATATGATATTATAAGCACTGATAAGCCAATGGCTGGAGTTCTCGTTAAAGTTAAAGAGGCTGGCAAACCTTGTGGCGCAGGTATATTAATGTTCAGACCTGATGTAGTTAAGGATTTATCAAATGTTGATGTACAAAATACTGCTGTTGTAGGTATTGACTTTGGTAGTAATAACACTTGTGTTTACTTTAACGCTGGAAATAGAGGTGCCCAACCGGTTCAGTTTAAGAATTATAGGTCAGTTATAGTTGGTAAAGAAAATACGGATACTCGTTCAATTGCCCAGAATGACGAACTCCTATTCTTCACTAACTATGAATCTAATAATGGTCAATTAAAGTCATGGCTTCATGAACATGATACTCGTTATACTAAGAATGGTATATCAGAAGAAATACAAGGCGGTGTTCCTGTAAATCGTCCTAATATTTTGGTCAATTACATGGATGAATTTATTATAGAAACACAGGCTGGTAATCTTCATTATAACATGAAATGGTTGAATGATGATAAAGGTTTATTGAAGAAACGTGCTTTCTTAAAAAGTATTTGGTTACAAACATGTGCCTTCCTTTACCAGAATAAAATTAAACCATCTCAAATAAATTGGAGTTATCCAGGTTCTATGATGGAGGCTGACATTGACGAATTAAGACGAATATTTGAGGAATTGTCTCGTATGACACCTATTATGGGTAGGAAACCGTCTATCAATGATGAGAATATCACAGAAGCTGAAGCCGTATGTAGTTATGCACTTTCAAATAACAACTTCGGTCTTAACAATAATAATATGTTCCTAGGTATTGATGTTGGTGGTTCTACAAGCGACATTCTTCTATTGGCTAAGAATCCGCAAAAAGGTAATCAGGCTTCACTTTTCAGAGAAAGTTCTGTGAGACTTGCTGCCGGTGTTTTCTTTAACACTGTTATAAATTCTGATGACTTTAGACGTGCTTTATTGAACTTCCATGAAGGAAAGAGTACAAAGGTTTTTGTAGCAAATATACAGGAAATAATTAAGGAGAAGAAGAAGGCCCCTTATTACCTCAATAGTATATTTGATCAGCTGAAGACAGAAGAAGACTACGATAAATTCTATAGTTCTATAGCTGATAATGCAAAAGTAGTATTTACTTTACCTGCATATGTAACAGGATTGTTGCTTTACTATTCTGGTATGCTTATTGGAAAGACTATCAAGGATAACAATCTTGACAATATTACTAGGATTGATATTCTATCGTTTGGTAAAGGTGGTCGCTTATTCCACTGGCTCCGTAATGCTGCTAGTAACAGTACCACTATGGGATATTATAAATCATGTCTCAATGCCGGTGTTAAACGTATAATTGATAGGGAACTGGATGTTAAATACAGAGACGAAATCGAGGTTGACAATAAAGCAGAGGTTGCTAAAGGTCTATGCGATATGCAGGATCTAAATAAAGTATTCGTAGATAATCATAGCGATATCTGTGGTGAGATAGGTGTAAGATTTACTAATTCACAGGGTGCTTCTAGAGAACTATTGCCAACAGATGAATTGTCTGGTGAATACTTCGATAATGATATGAATTACTTTGACTTCACAAGCATGGAATGTTTTGAAGAGTTTTTCAATATCTTTATCAATTTTGTAAGTGTAAAAACTAAATTATGCACTATGGACGCTGAACTCAGAAATGATTTCGCCGATCTTCCAAATAAGGTAGGAGCTTTCATTTGCCAGGACAGCGAATATAAGAGTGCCAAACGAAAAGTAAACAATGGTGGTTCTTTCGCTTATCATCAACCTTTGATTATAGCAGAAGGCTCATGTTTCCTGGAGAAAACATTGATAAAAAAAGTGTTTAGTTAATGAAGACATTATCACTATATATAGACAGATGGTATATTGCCGCAGCAGTCTGCTACGACAATATACCTCGTCGTATAGATCTGCCTAATAGGGAAGACCGTATTTGGCTCTTTTTTTATGAAGATATTAATAATGATAGGGTTATTTATGGTAAATCCTATCAGAAGCATTATCTGGATAAGGAGCTTCATTACTATGGTGATATATTCTCTAAAGTTGTAAAAGAAGATGAAACCTTTAAAAGATTTGGAAAAGAAGTAAGTTTAAAAGAAATCTTTAAGGCATCTGATATACTTGATCACCTAACTAGGGACTTTAATGAAAATGAGAAAATAGATACATACATTTCTTTTTCAGTTGATGTTTCGTATGCCGCTCAGAAGGTTTTTCTCGATATATTGGAAGAGAATAATTTTGTTATCAAAGAGAGTGTTGCTAGAATCTCTCACTTAGCTGTAGAACTTTCCAATAAAAAGGGCTTGTTGAATGATTCAAATTGCATTCTCGTTATTACAGCTTGCAATGAGAATCTCCGATATGTCGTTTACAAACAAAGCAATAATGTTTTTGTAAGACAAGGAAATGAAGGACTCCTAAGAGGTTATGGAACTGATTTGAGAGGCCGGGCATTACTGGAACAGATTGTTTGGCAAATTAATAATTCAACTAAATTCCTGAGAAAAGAGGAAGAGGAAGAGGAAATTAACAGATTGAGCCAAAATCTGGAAAGATGGCTATTACAACTTGACAACACCAAGTTTGGCCGTCCTGTTATATATAACGATATAACTTTCTCCAGAGCCCCACATAATAAGCAGAATGCTACTATTCTGAAGAATGTTATTGAGGAAAGAACCAAAACAATAGTCAATGATGTAGTTGACAATATTGTTCAATATGTAAAAGAACTTGATATTGTATTCTCAGATATAAGTCATATTATTTTCATAGGAGATTCATTTAAGAATAGCATGTTCAAGGAAGAGTTATTACAGCGTTATCCTGTAACTCCGAACAATATAGTTGCTTTTGGTAATAAGGATATTCCTGAAATTGTTGGTATTTACAGTCAAATGGATTTGTCTCAATTTGATAGTTTAAGAAAGAATATCGAAAATCTCTCTTATGAACAATTAGAACAGATTAAAATTGCAGAAGAAGATAGAAAAGCTAGAGAAGCTGCACTTAAGAAGCAGGAAGAAATAGATCTTGCTAATGCTGCTATGCGTGAAGATGAGAGAAAGTTCAATGCCGCTATTGTTGACGCTGAATCTTATGAGAAGAAAGGTGACTATAGCAGCATGGTAGATCTTTTAAACATTGCTCTTACTTTAAAGCCTGATGATAAGGAAGTAAAGAAAATGTTAGATGAAGCAAACAGAAAGCTATCCGAAATCAAGGTCAAGAATGAGCAATATAATAAAACCATCAGGATGGCTCAGGATGCCTTGAACTCACAGCGATGGCAGGATGCTTATTCAAAGAGTGAGGCAGCTTTAGAATTACGCCCTGATTCTTCTGAGGCAAAACGTATTCTTACTGAATCACAAAGAAAAATCAAATTAACAGAAAGCCTTAAAGAGTTTCTGTTACGAGCTGACACCTTTATTGGTCAGAAATTATATAAGGAAGCATTAGAAGAACTGAATAAGGCTAAGCATGTTGATTCTAATAATAAAGAGATTGAGGAACGTATATCCAAAATCCAAAATATACAGAAGAAGCATAAAGAAGAATTGGGCTTATTAGAACAAGAACTTACTAAGGCCGAAAAAGAAGATAACTTTGACAAAGCCATAGAAATATGCAATAAGCTCATTGACAAGGATATTCAGAATCCTAGAAAATGGAATGAGCATATAGTTTATCTTAAAGAAAGACGGAACAAATATCTTAAGGATATAGAGCTGTTTGAATCGTTAAAGATTAAGATAAATGAAGCAAGTTTTAATGAACATTGGGAAGAACTTATAGAGCTATGCAACAAAGCATTATCTATAAAATCCGATGATTCTATTAAACGATATTTGGAAAAGGCACAGGACAAGTTCAAGCTAATTCAAGATCAAAAGAATTTTGAGAGTTTGGTTTCTAATGTGAAAACATTTATTGCTGATAGACAATGGCCTGAAGCTAAAGAAATTATCAAGGTATTACAAGACAAATACCCTGACAGGAGTGATATTATAAGGAATCTTCGTAAACAAATTTTTGATGCAGAAGAAGCTTGGGAAGATAAACTTAGTGGAAAGAAACATATATCTTCTCCTATGCCAAATAATACTGAAGAGTATGGAAAACCTTCAGTAAAAATAGATAGACCTTCTAAAGATTCTTCTTTTGATGACTTCTTTGGCACTGATAATCCTAAAGGAAACAACTTAGACCAGAATAAAGGCAAGGAATCTCCTTCTAAGACAAGTAGGCAGAAAAAAGAATCTTCTTTAGATGACTTCTTTGGCTCCGATAGTCCTAAAGGGAACAGCTTAGGTCAAAATAAAGGCAAGAGTGTTCCTTCTAATACGCATAGTCAGAAAAAGGAATCTTCAGGTGATAGTTTCTTTAATTCTGATTCTGTGACAAAATCAAAACAGAAACAGCATATGAAACCATCTGCAAAAGATGATTTCTTTAATAGCTGATATTAAAAAAATTAATTGGGTTAGAATGGATTATTTTTAACTTTTTAAACTAATAATATATGGCAGAAGTACAGCTTAAAAGAAAAATTACGCTGCGCCGTAAGGAAAAGCCAGCGGAATTTACATTTGACGGACTGCTAAAAGTAAAATTGTTGTGGCAGTCTAAAACAGACTTGGATTTGTGTATTTTCTTTAAAAGAAAGGATGGACAAATCGGAGGCGTATTCTCTTCAGCATTCCGTCAGAGAAAGTCTGATCTAGGTAATTTGTCTGAATTCCCTTTCATGTTACATAAGGGGGATGAAGCAGAACCGGCACCTGGGGGAGAATCTACAGAGCAAATCAATATTGCCAGTCTAAATGATATAGATACAGCGCATGTATGCGTATTAAATTACAGTAAAGCTATAGATGGAGAAGAAGTAAACTTTGCACAGGACTCAGGTAGAGTAGAAATACAAAGTGATTCAGGGGACTATCTTGAAGTCCTGATTGATGCTACCGAGGATGGACATGTTTACCATGTATGTAGCATCAAGAATAATGAGGGTATTAACTCTGTTATAAATGAAGGTGTTGTTATGGATTTGGGTACTGCTTTTGATAAGATACCTGGATTCTCACTAATATGCGAATAATAACTTTTAATTTTTATAATTATGGCTGAAGTAACATTAAAAAAGAAAATTACTCTTCGTAGAAAAGAAGAACAAGCTGCTTTCACTTTCTCTGGTAAACTTAAAGTAAAACTTATGTGGTCATCAAGTACAGACCTTGATCTCTGCCTTTTCTTTAAGAAAAATGACGGCTCAATCGGTGGTATATTCTCTAATGAATATAGAGGTAAAAAATCAGACTTGGGTGACTTAGGCAAGTTTCCATTTATGCTCCACATGGGCGATAACAAAGAACCGGCTCCAGGTGGTGAGGAAACTGAGCAAATCAATATTGCCAGTCTTAGTGAAATCGACACAGCTTATGTTTGTATCGTGAATTACGATGCTGCTATTGAAGGTGAAGACGTAACTTATGCAGATGAAGGTGGACGTGTAGAACTTCAAAGTGACTCAGGTGACTATCTGGAAGTGTTAGCTGACTCTAAAGAAGAAGGTCATGTTTACTGCGTATGCTCAATTAAGAATAATAATGGCGTATATGCACTTAAGAATGAAAGCAATGTTATGGATTTAGCTACTGCTTTTGAGAAGATACCTGGATTCTCTTTAATTTGTAACGATTAATATGGTTCAACTTAAGAAAAAAGTTACTCTTAAAACTAAGAGAGCTGATTCCGATGTAAAACAAGATATACAACCAAAGAATACAGTTCCGCAGGAACCTGTTAATAAAACAGGAGGTGGTAACAAGCGTAACCTTTGGGTCTTTTTGGGTATAGTTGTTTTGGCTGCAATATTGTTCTTTGTTTTTGTGGGTAAAGATAATGAGACATCAGTAAAAACAAATGTAGCTCAGAATCATGTTACTGCTAAAGCTGATTCTATTCAGCCTGCCAAAACAGAAGAAACAGCAGAAAAGGTTGACTCAACAAATGTAGAGAAAACAGACAATACATTAAAGGAAGAACCTACTAAAGCAACAGCAGAGATGCCTTCATCAGAAAGCAACTCTAAACAAAGTTCAAAGCCGGATGTTGTCAAAGAAGAGAAAAAAACTCAAACATCATCTGCAATACCTGTAAATGGTAGCCTCGAACAGAAAGCTATTGCTGTTATACGTGGTACTTACGGTAATGGATTGGAGAGAAAACAAAAGCTCGGTGACGAATACACTGTTATCCAAAACAAAGTTAACGAAATGTATCGTGATGGCTTAGTTGATTAAAACTGTAATACTGAAAATAAAGAAACCGATGTTCTTCATTGGTTTCTTTATTTCGTAAACATTGTAATATGATTATATCAGTTATAATAGGATTATGTATATGGTTTGTAATACCTATACTTCTCGAAAATAATTTTAGAAAAAAGAAAAACAAGGCAGCTTTAAGAATGGTGTGTAAGATAGTCGGACTAGTTATTGTAATTGCTGCTTTAATTAATGGTTTGGTTTAAGTTCTATGAGAATTAAATCTATATTTATTTTATGTTTTGTGATTCTACTTATTAGTGGATGTGCAAATAATAAAAAAGAAAAGGTTGAGACTTCACCTGTTCTAAGCGAGATACAAAAGAAATACATAGATGAAGGTTGGCTTCTAAAATCAAATAGCAGTATGGATGGAGAACTACCTTCTTCCTATGGTGTTAAACCTAAATATGGCCTTCAGGACAATTATTTTGATATTAATATGGGCGAGGGCTGTGATATTGCTGTGAAGATAATAGACCTGTCAAATGACAGGTGCATACGATATATATTTGTGAGCGAAAATTCTTCGATAACAATAAATCAGATACCACAAGGCCAGTACTATCTTAAAATAGCCTATGGTTATGATTGGATGGAGAAATTCGAAGATGGTATGACTTACGGTAAGTTTACACGTAACTGTTATTATGAAAAAAGTATAGATGTCTTCGATTTTGGCAAGAAAAATTCTCAACATACTATTAATTATATTCTGAATATCAATATTCAGAATGGTATTGTAAATAACAACTTCAATACAATAGAAATCGGCGAAACTGAGTTTTTTAAATAATTTGAGTTATGAATATCTTTAAACTATTTCTTTTCCTTTTCATTTTCCCTTTGGTATTTGCTTCATGTGAGACCTCTCAAACACCTGTTAATGAATTGTCTTCCTTATTGGAAAAGATAGATAATAACGGTGAGAATTATACTGAAGAAGATTGGAACAATATAACAAATGAATTTACTGAGATAGAGGAAGAGTTATCGAAGTATGAATATACTGATGAAGAACTAAAGGAGATAGGCAGAATTAAAGGCCAGATTCTAGCAAAGATGACCAAAAGTGCAGTCAAAGATCTTAAAAAGCAAATGGAAGATTTAAGTAAACAACTTGAAGGTGGGCTTGAGGGCTTCTTTGAAGAACTTAACAATGGAGAAGTAGAATAATACTAATTAGAAACAATATTATTTTATAAATATGGAAAAAAGAAAACATTATGAAGGTTTAAACGATCAACAAGTTGTTGAGAGTCGTGCTAAGTATGGCGTGAATCTTTTAACGCCACCTAAAAAGGATCCACTTTGGAAACAATTTCTAGAGAAATTCTCTGATCCTTTAATTGTCATATTAATGATAGCCGGTGTCTTATCTATTGGTATTGCCTGCTATGAATATTTTGGCCTTGGGGAAGGTTTGACTGTCTTTTTTGAACCAGCTGGTATTTTTGTGGCTATACTATTAGCTACAGGTTTAGCATTCTATTTTGAACTGAAGGCAAACAAGGCTTTTAACCTATTGAACAAGGTTAATAATGACGAACCGGTAAAAGTAATTAGAAATAGCAACGTAACGGTAGTGCCTAAAAAAGATATTGTTGTTGGGGATATCGTATTATTGAGTACTGGTGATGAAGTTCCTGCTGATGGAGAATTGCTTGAATCTATCACACTTCATATGGATGAGTCAACTTTAACCGGTGAACCAGTTTGTAGCAAAACTACTGTTGAATCTGAATTTGATTCTGAAGCTACTTATCCTTCCAATTATGTATTACGCGGTACAAGAGTAATGGAAGGACACGGTGTGTATAGAGTAGATAAGGTTGGCGATTCTACTGAAAACGGTAAACTTTTCGCTAAAATGACTGGTAGTGATATAGATGAAAAGTTAGAAGAATATGATGAAATTAAGGAAGAAAGAGAGTTGACAGAAGAAGAAAATAAGGAATACATTAAACTTCTGGCTGCTCAACAGGGTGTAAGGAAAGGTGTTAAAACTCCTCTGAATGAGCAATTGGATGGTTTGAGTGAGCTTATTACAAACTTAAGCTATGGCTTTGCTACATTAATCATTGTTGGTAGAATAGCTCATTATTTCTCATGGAATCTGTTAGCGTGCTGTCTGATTATTCCAACTGCACTTTTCTTTTACCTGGTTATTAAGAAGTTTGAGACCTGGTCTAAAACAGCTTGTATTTCTACAATAATAACTTTTGCAGTTATATTCATAGGAGCCGTTTTAGGTTTACATGAATATTTATTGCCTGATGCAGAATTGTCAGGACTTTTGGCTCATACTTTGGACACTCTGATGATTGCAGTAACTCTTATTGTTGTAGCTGTACCTGAAGGTTTGCCTATGGCTGTAACATTGAGCCTTGCTTATTCTATGAGAAGTATGTTGAAGACAAATAATCTGGTTCGTAAAATGCATGCTTGTGAAACAATGGGTGCAATTACTGTTATTTGTACTGATAAAACAGGAACTTTGACACAGAATAAAATGCAGGTTTATGAAACCAAATTCTATGATCTGGATAAACAACAACTAAATGGTGACGAAGCAAGCAAACTTATTGCTGAAGGTATTGCTGTTAACTCAACTGCATCACTTGACCTGTCAGGAACAGAACCAAATGTAGTTGGAAATCCTACTGAAGGTGCATTACTGTTATGGTTACATAAACAAGGCATAGACCATGTAGCATTAAAAGAGAGTGCTAATACTTTATCTGAGGTACCATTCTCTACAGAGAGAAAATATATGGCTACTGTGGTTACTTCTTCAGTTAATGGAAAGAAAATCCTATATGTTAAGGGTGCTCCTGAAATAGTTTACGGAATGTGTAACAGTTCTTCTGCAAATGTAAGTAAATCAGAGGTTGACAATCAACTTCAGGCTTATCAGAAAAAAGCTATGCGTACATTGGGATTTGCTTATCAGATTCTGGAAGATAATGACAAGTATATCGAAAGCGGAAAGGTTGTTGCTACTGGCCTTAACTTCTTAGGTATAGTAGCTATTTCTGACCCTATCAGAACTGATGTTCCTGATGCCGTAACAGAATGTATGAAAGCCGGTATTAAAGTAAAAATAGTAACTGGAGATACTACTGGTACTGCTATTGAAATTGGAAGACAGATTGGCCTTTGGTCAAATAATGACAACGAGAAACATATTATAACTGGTCCGGAATTTGCTAAATTAAGCGACAGTGAATTAGACGATATTGTTCTTGATCTTAAGATTATTGCAAGAGCGAGACCTATGGACAAACAGCGTCTTGTTGAATCTCTGCAAAGAAAGAATCAGGTTGTATCAGTTACTGGAGATGGAACAAATGATGCTCCTGCCTTGAAAGCCGCTCATGTTGGTTTGTCTATGGGTGCTGGTACTTCAGTTGCTAAAGAAGCTAGTGATATAACTATTATTGATAACTCATTCAGCAGTATTGGTAGAGCTGTTATGTGGGGCCGCTCACTTTATCAGAATATCCAACGTTTCTTACTATTCCAGTTGACAGTGAATGTTGCTGCTTGTTTTATTGTTCTTGTTGGAGCATTTATGGGTGCTGAATCACCACTAACTGTTACACAAATGTTGTGGGTGAACTTGATTATGGATACATTTGGTGCAATGGCATTGGCTTCACTTCCTCCTTCACCAGAGGTTATGAATGATAAGCCAAGAGAAAGACAGGCCTTTATCATCAATAAGCCTATGGCTTTTGATATTGTTGGTGTTGGTGGTTTCTTCTTCCTGTTGACACTATTGTTCGTTTATATTTTCCAGCACAGTGATGTTACTAGTTTAATGGACTTGTTAACTTTACAGTTGGGCGAAGCAAATAGCGTCACTCCTTATGAGCAGACACTGATTTTCTCGATATTTGTGTGGACACATTTCTGGTATATGTTTAATACTCGTTCTTTTGAAACTGGAAAGAGCCTTTTCAAACTTAAGCTAAGCTCTGGTTTCAAAACTATTGTAGGTGTTATTGTTATTGGCCAGATTATCATAGTAGAGGTCTTCTATGAGTTCTTTAATGTTGAACCTATGTTCCACACACTTAATTGGACTTTGAATGTATCAGGTATTATAGATTGGCTTATTATTGTAGTCTTATCTTCACTTGTCCTTTGGATTAGAGAACTATGGCATCTATTAAGTGCTAAGAAAAACTAATAATTAATTATAGGTGATGAAGGTATGTTACAATAATACATATCTTCATCACTTTTTTTATGTGTTATTTTACATCTTGCGTTATGAGATTAATATTTTCTGTTTTTATTTTTATTTGTACAAGTCTAATTTCTTGTTCGAATAGCTATCAACAATCACAAAATTTAGAGATTCCTATTAATACTATTGAGAGGGCAGAGAATATTTATTATAGGTTAGGTTATACTGTATCTTTTAATCCTGAGCTTAATATACCTAATTGGGTAGCATGGGAACTTAATTCTTCGAAATTAATAGAAAGAGAAAGTAGAGCCGGACATTTTTATCCGGATCCAGATATACCAAGAGGTATAGCTGTAGAAACAGGTGATTATAGTAATTCGTAAGCATTCGGTAAACCACGTATTTTTGTCTCCAACTTCCATCATTAACTTTACGTCCAAAAAGCAAAGTTATGATGACACGAGAAGAAGTAGTAGAGATAATGAACTACTGCAAAGAGCACAAAGTGACTTATAAGTCAAGATTAGAGGAGCTCAATATCCCTGTATGGCGGTTTTATGACAGCAAATCCCGTTATGCCGGCGAGCAATCATCGGGTAAATCGGCTCAAGGTGAGTTTATCGAACTTCCCCACAGCGGATCTTTTGTTTCTGTTCCTTCATTTGCCGGAACAAGCGGGCGTAAACAGAAAAACACACCGATCCCGCCAATCGGATTGAAAGAGATAGAAATACGTACACCGGCCGGTACTGCCATACGCATTTGCGGTGAGCTAAATGAAAAGGAACTGTTTTCAATCATCCAGGCCTGCAGCCATGTTCAGCCTTAATGACAGCATGCGCTATCTGTTGTATAACCGCCCGACTGATATGCGCAAAAGTTTTCATACTCTTAGCGGTATCATCACCGACGCCATGGGTCAGGACCCTTGTAACGGCAACGTATATATCTTCATAAACCGTGCCCGTGACCGTATAAAACTCCTGCATTGGGAGCCGGGCGGCATGGTGTTGTACTCCAAACTTCTGGAAGCAGGAACCTTAAGAAAACCTGATTCTGCCAATGACAATGAGGTCTGTACAAATATAGAATGGCGGGAACTTGTCATGATTGTGGAGGGTATCATGGAAGCCCGCGACTCCCGTCGCACGAGACTTGAAAACCTGCAGAAACTTCGAAAATAGTATCGGATTTTTACTCTATTCGCTTTTGTATGTCATTGGATTTTAGTATATTTACATTGTAGAACAATGAGATACAGATGCTTACAGAAGAACAGGAAAAAGCCTTATTGGAAGAAATTGAGAAGCTCCGTCAGGATAAAGCGGCGCTTATCAGCAGGGTTTCCTCGCTGGAACAATCCCTTTACTGGCTCCGGAAAAAAGTCTTTGGGCGAATGAGCGAGAAGAGTCTTCCGCTTGATCCCAACCAGCTGTTTCTGTTCTCAAAGGAGGAAATGTCCTCCATGGAAATATCCCGGCTTGAGGAGGAAGTCCGCAAGAGTGAAGAAGAGATCACCAGAACTGTAAAAGTCAAGGAAAAACCGGTCCGCAAGTCTCTGGACACTTCCTCACTGCCTGTAGAGGTTGTTGATCTTTACCCTGAAGGGACAACAGACGAGGAAGGCAGGCTTAAGGATGAATTCATTGAAATCGGAAAGGAAGAGAGTTCACGCCTGGAACGTGTTCCGGCAAAAGTATATATCCTGAAGACCGTCCGTCACAAAGTGATAAGTAAATCCGATATGGAGAAATACCCCGAGGAAAGGCAGATTCTGATTCACCCGCTACCTCTTGTTCCGGTCAGCAAATGTATGGCAGGCGCCTCGGTTCTGACAGACATTATCATCGGCAAGTTCATGTATCATCTCCCGTTCTACCGTCTGATACAGCAGTATCGCGAATCAGGAATCAGCATAAGCGAATCTACCATGTGCGGATGGTATGAAATGGCGGTAGAGAAACTCAAGCTGCTGTACAACCTGCTCAAACAGAAGATACTCTCCAGTGAGTATATACAAGTGGACGAGAGTGTCATTCCTGTGATGGACAATGAGAAACATAAGGCGAAAAAAGGGTATGAGTGGTGCGTGCGCGACGGCATCACGGGGGACGTCATGTTCCATTATGACCGTGGCAGCCGTTCGGGGATGGTAGCCCGTGAACTGCTGGGATGCTACCGTGGCATTGTGCAATGTGACGGCTATGCAGCTTACGAACAGTTCGAGCAGATGAAAGGAATCACTCTGGTCGGCTGCTGGGCACATGTCAGAAGGAAGTACGTGGATGCCCTGGAAGAGAACAGGACCCTGGCCACACAGGCAATATACTACATCGGCAAGCTGTACAAGATAGAATCTGAAGCCAATGATGCCGGACTCGCAGCCGAAGAGCGTAAGGAAAAACGTATAAGCGAAGCCTATCCGCTGATACTTGAATTTGAAAAGTGGCTGCAGGATGCTTATCTTAGAGTGCTTCCGAAAAGCCGCATGGGTAAAGCCATTGAATATACGTACACGCTTCTTCCCAGACTTTCCAGATACGTAAGCGACGGAAGAATCGAAATTGATGACAACCGTATAGAAAATGCCATAAGACCTTTGGCTTTGGGAAGAAAGAATTATCTGTTCTGCGGCAACGATGCATCCGCATACAGGGCTGCCATCGTGTACTCACTGATTGCCACCTGCAAATCAGCAGAAGTAGACCCTAGAATCTGGATGGAAGATGTCCTGAGCAAAATCCCATATTATGAGAGGGATGAGAAGAATATGGAAGAACTTCTACCACGTAATTGGACTAAATCCCATCAAACTTGCTCCGAATAGATGCTATTAGTTCCGAATCGACTACGAATAGTATCGATTCGGAACTAATTTGGGGAGTGAACGGATATCACCGGAAATGCTGAACGGGTATCCACCGGAATATGCACAGAACTTCTTCCACGGAACTGGGCAAAATCATAACAAATCCGTTCCGAATTGATATAATTTGATGCTATTAGTCCCGACTCGGAGGCGAATCTGAACGAATCGTGCCGAGTCGGGACTAATTTTTTGTATTTTGCAATACGTACTTTACCGGAAGCTTACAGTAATTCAGGATATGATAGAGGACATATGTGTCCGGCAGCAGATAACAAATGGGACAAACAAGCAATGAGAGAGAGTTTTTATATGACGAACATTTGTCCACAACATCATAATCTTAATAGAGGCGATTGGAAAGAGTTGGAAGATGATTGTAGAAGATGGGTTGAAGAGTCTGGTACTATTTATATTGCTTGTGGCCCTATATTGTATAAAAACGATATAAGTTATATTGGAGAAGAGCGTAAAATCCGTGTTCCTAATGCATTCTTTAAAGTTATATTAGCAGGTTTGGATGAAGGTAAACCAAGAGCCATTGGGTTTATATACAAGAATGCATCTGGCAACAATCCATTGGACCATTATGTAAATTCTGTAGACCAGGTTGAAAGAATAACAGGTTTAGACTTTTTCTCACAACTGCCTGATGACGTTGAGAATGAAATAGAATCTAATTATAATTTAAATCAATGGAGATAAAATAATGAATAGTAATATGCAGTGTCCGATTTGTGGAAGTACAAATAATATTATTCTGGAGAATAACAGCCAGAAAATACTAAAACTAAGACATCCAGGGCTGTTATTTTCTAATAAAGAACTTGCCAATAAATTTAATACAAGGTGCCTTTGCCCAAAATGTAATTTAGAGTTTAAATATAACGAAGTAACAGGGTATTCTATCGATAGTACAAAAAAAATGGAGTTCGGTATATTATCTGTTCTTTGGCAATATATAGATATAAAATTGTGCTACAGTGATTCTATAGACAATTTGTTTATAGACAAGGATAGCAGGAACCTTTTTATCAAGTTCTTATTTGATAAATACTCAATAAGGTTGAATGAATCAGATTTATTAGTAAGATACAAATCAAAGAATATTAATAAGGTAGGTGATTTAGTATCTTATATTAAAAGCTTGAAAATAGAATAATATTTTTTAATACAGCATATTATGAATAAATAATAGTAATGTTTGTAACTGTTATAAACTTAATTAAGTTTGTTGTTAAATTATCTCTATACAAAATATGGCATGTATCATAAAAAAGAAATAAAAAACTTGCTTTTCTTTTATATTATCCGTATATTTGTATATACTAGTTAGCGTTCTTTGAATAATGCAAAACAAGACAGAATACAGAACTTCCCTCGTTTCTAAATCGTTACCTGTCTAAAAGTTTATTTCTTGTAAGTTTCTTATTTCTAGTAAATAAGAAAATATACGAGTGTCGAGCACAATGAAACGTGATGTGTTTGGTAATACCAGAAGCCTTTACCCATCGTTCCAAAGGCTTTGAAATCCAAGACGGGTCGGGGAGTCCTTCAAACACTATGCGGTTGTCTTCAAGACGTTCTCCGCATAGCTGATAGGCTTGGGCTGAAATTGGGGTGTATTCAACTCCTTTGGTCTTCTGTTGGGTGAAATTCACTCGATAATGGTCACCTTCCTTGACTATCTCTTTCCACTTCATCTTCTTTATATCCACATGGCGAATACCTGTAAGGGCAGAGAACAACGCTGCACGTTTAATAATAGGATTGTCACAAGGGGTCTGAGCGAGTGTGTTCAACTCATCCAAGGTCAAATGCTCACGACGGCTTTCTTGTTCAGGAATACCTTTAACCTTTGCAGCAAGGTCTATTGTCAGATAACCATCAATAAAAGCCTGTTTCAGTCCTGCTTTGAAAATGGCGAAACAGGTGGCTGCCGTGTTTCGTGAAACTGTACCTGATTTACTGCCTCCTTGTGGCGCATTGAGCATAAATAATTTGAAGTTTTCTATTAATCTAAGGTCTATTTCACCAAAAAGAATAGAGTTGCCACCAGCAAATATTTTCATCATTTCATAAACACGATTCCAATTGGTAATAATAGACCAAGAACTGTTCTTATGTCTTTTATCTGCAACCTGTTTGAAATATTCGATGAAGTTGCATTGGGAACGCTCCAACTGTGCAGCTTGTTCAGCCTCGCTGTCAGTATATAATGCAGCATTGTCGTATTCTCGTTGCCTAATAGCCCTTACCTTGTCGGCATACAGACAGGCTTCATTGTCAACCTCTGAACGGCACATGATTACACCATTCTCATCACGTTTGGGCTTATAAGTTACTGTTCCGTCTGGCGAAGTCCGTGCATTACGGCTCTTATCCCAAATAGGAGTGGTAATAGTTCTGTTCAATGCCTCCTTTATTCGGAATGGTTTTGAACCGGGCAAATTAAACACAGGGTAACTCTCCACAAAGAGATACCACTCATTGCGATATTCCGACTTACGGAGTTTCACAGTGCATTTTGTATGGGCTAATGGCTTCTTCATAACTTCACTACATCTTTATAAAGGTTGTCAATATCTGCTTTGGGAGCATACACATAGTTGCCTATTTGTCTTGTCGGTATGGAGTATTTGCGAATGTGACTATATACGGTACTGTCGTTGATACCAAATTTATTGGCAATCTCGCCAATGGTATAGCAATCCTCTGGTTCCATACTATAAAACTTTGGTAATGGCTTACTGCGGTCAATTGGCTCGTCCCGTAAAGGGAACATTTCAGCTAACTTACTCTTGCTAATCCGTGTCAAACGCTGTCCGATATTTATTGCAGGAATACCACCTTTTCTGATTAAACGATATATCGTATCTCTGCTGATACCAAACATTGCAACAGCCTCTTGAACGGAAATGTAATCACGAGCATCTGGTATATGCGCCACCATTTCGTTTAATTGCTCAATCTTTTTCTTTTCAGCCTCTCGTCTGTCGTAGGCTTTCTGAGAACATTTGCGTGAGCAATACCACGAATCAAGTGTCTTAGCGAGGAATGTAGTTCCGCAGCACTTGCATTTTCTTTTTATTTCAAATTTAGCAGATGGCATATTGTACCGATTTTAGTTGCATTAAGTTTGAATAAGTATTGATAGGTCGCACTTGGTCAGGAATTTAGTCGCGTACCAAATATGGTGCAAAAATACGATAAAAATCGGTAAATAACGAAAGAAATACAATATTTAACTAAAAAGAAAGGGGTTGTGTCAAAATGCGCACCTCCCTCTTTTTACGCACAAAGCCCCGACTTTCACAAGCTGGGGCTTTGTTATTACCTAAAGATTTTGTATCTTTAAGCATAAGATTTTCAACTATGACAAAGATACATTTTCGTCCTTACAATCCCAACCAAACAGTGCTTTTTCCTCAAAGAATCGATGAGGATATTGCAGAGAACGATCCGGTGCGCATGGTTGACGCTCTGGTTGAGAGCCTGAATCTTGAAAGTTTCAGAAAGTTGTATAAGGAATGCGGCCGCAGCCCTTACCACCCCAAGATGATGCTCAAGGTCATTCTGTATGCCTATATGAACAACATCTACTCCTGCCGGAAAATTGAAAATCTCCTTCACCGTGACATCCATTTTATCTGGCTGGCCGGATATGAGAAACCGGATTTCATTACCATCAACCGTTTCCGCAACCGGGTGAAGAAGGAAATCAACGAGGTGTTTACCCAGACCGTACTCCTTCTCTCTTCCAAAGGATTTATCAGTTTGAATGTGGAATACATTGACGGGACAAAGCTCGAGTCCAAAGCCAACAAGTATACTTTCGTCTGGCGAAAAACGGTTGAGCGTAATCGTGAACGCCTGATGAAGAAGATACAGGTTCTGTTGGGGCAGATAGATGATGTCATCGCCCAGGAGAAATCATCGGAAAGCAGTGAGGAGGTTGAGTTTACTCCGGCCATGCTGACTGAAATGGCAGGAGAATTGCGTCATGCACTGGAACATGTTCCCGAGCCTTCCACAAAAGAGGAAAAGAGAGAACTGAAAAAGAAACGCAAGCAGCTGAAGGAACTGGAAGAACACAGGAACAAACTGCAGGAATACGACAGTCATCTGGACACGCTGCAAGAGAGGAATTCCTATTCCAAGACGGATAAGGACGCTACTTTTATGAGAATGAAGGAGGATGCCATGCGCAACGGACAGACGAAACCCGGTTACAACCTTCAAATCTGCACCGAGAACCAGTTCATCACCGATTTTGCCCTCTTCCCGAACCCTACGGATACACTGACCCTGATACCTTTCCTGCAATCCTTCTCAAGCAGGTATGGCAGGCTGACTCATACGGTAGTTGCCGATTCCGGTTATGGTTCCGAAGAGAACTATCGCTTCATGTCAGAAAACGGCATGGATGCCTATGTAAAGTACAACTATTTCCACATGGAGCAGCGGCCGAGATTCAAACCGGATCCATTCAAGTCCGAAAACTTTTACTACAATGAGGAACATGACTTTTGCATCTGTCCTATGGGGCAAAAGATGCGGAGGATAGGCACCAGACATGTGAAAACTGCATCCGGATATGTTAGTGAAACAGCCCGGTACAGAGCTGTCAGATGTGAAGGCTGTCCACTGAGGTGCCGTTGTTTTAAAGCAAAAGGAAACAGGACGATAGAACTGAATCACAGACTTAGTAGATACAAGCGGAAAGCTAAAGAGTTGCTCTGCTCCGAGGAAGGGCTGAAACACAGAGGGCAGAGATGCATAGAACCGGAAGCCGTGTTCGGACAAATTA
>ERZ791624.116-NODE-116-length-56366-cov-4.027899_pt1 | contig 56366 bp, 45 predicted proteins | sample MGYA00510058_ERZ791624 | MGnify/ENA primary metagenome ERZ791624 (study PRJEB30046, sample SAMN00715158) | human gut metagenome | study: EMG produced TPA metagenomics assembly of the A metagenome-wide association study of gut microbiota in type 2...
GGAATAAAAAATCAAGTAAACTTGTTTTTTTCTCCACTCGGTTTGTATTATCTTTGCAATAAATTAAATAAAAAAATTATGTTGAAAACAGTTTTATCAATATCCGGGAAACCAGGATTGTTTAAATTAATAAATCAAGGAAAGAATATGCTAATCGTTGAGTCTCTTTTGACTCACAAGAGGGTTCCTGCATACGCTCGAGATAAAGTCGTTTCTCTTGGTGATATCGCAATCTATACAACAGAAGAGGAAGTGCCTTTAGCAAACGTATTTAAAACTATTTACGATAAGGAGGGTAAAGCACTTGATGCATCACTATATAAAACTGAGGAACAGTTGAGAGCATTTTTTGCAGAAGTTCTTCCTAATTATGATGAAGATAGAGTTTATGCAACAGATATCAAGCGTGTTATTAGTTGGTATAATATTCTTGTTAATGCAGGCATTACAGACTTCGTTCCTGAAGAAAAAGAAGAACCGCAAAGCGAAATAGAAGATAAATAATATTATTCAAATAAACGGAGGTTGTGTCGAATTACTTAATTTCGATACAACCTTTTTTACATGTATAAGCCTACATTGTTATGAAACTGTTATCTTTTTTTAAATATAGTTTGTATGTGATTTTGCTGTCAGTGGCTTTTGTGAGTTGTAAAACTGCAAAGGTTTATGACCCTGTTTATGATGTGAATTTTGATCAGAAGCAGAAAAAAATAGAAGAGTTAGTTCAAAAAGAGCAAAATAATTACAAAATGGAGGAAAAAGAACTTTCAAGAAAATTAGGCATCGAAATTGGGAAGGACGATAATTTGGCTTTATATGAAGAAGTGTCCAATTGGTTAGGTGTTCCTTACCGTTATGGTGGGAATAGTAAGAATGGTGTGGATTGTTCAGGATTGGTTTGTCAAATCTATTTGACTGTTTATGATAAAAAATTACATAGAAGTTCAGTTAATATCTATGATAAGAATTGTCGAAAAATAAAGAAAAGTCAGTTGGAAACAGGTGATTTGGTGTTTTTTGCTACGGGTAAGAGTCGAAATAAAGTAAATCACGTAGGAATATATTTGAAAGACCGTAAATTTGTGCATTCGTCATCGAGCAGGGGAGTCGTTATAAGCGATATAGATGAAAAGTATTTTGTTAGGACTTACGTAGGCTGTGGCAGGGTAGAGTAATTAGTCACCCCTTAAAAACATTCTTATTTACCTATTATCAACAGATAAAGATATTTTTAATGGACGACTATTTGGTTTAATATTACCATTGTATGGTTAAAAAACTATAAGATTCAAGTCCATTGAGACCAAAAGGATATAGAATAGAGGAAAAATCAGTACATTTGCAATGTGTTTTTCATGGTATTAGATTTAAGGTTAATTAAGATTGATTGTCGGGAGACAATCAATTTTTTTTGATATAATCACGCTAAACAAAATACAATGAATTTTTTTGATAATATCGTATGAAGTATTACCTTTGCAAAGTCATTTCGAACTAACGGACTTTTTCGATGATATATAACGAAACAAATATAAACTTGTTTTTGCGACAGAAAGGGTCGTTTGGTTTATTGTCGATTTTTGTGAAAAATATATTGCCGGTCACATTTTGCGTGATTGGCATTTTTATTTCAGATATTTATTTAAAAAATATATGAAGAACGAGAGTCTTGTTTCCATTTCAGATTTCACAAAGGAGGAAATCTTGGAGTTGTTGGAGGATATGAAGTATTTTGAGAAGAATCCTAATAGGCGTCTTCTTGAGGGAAAAGTTGCAGCAACTTTATTTTTTGAGCCTTCTACGAGGACACGCCTTAGTTTTGAAACTGCAGTAAATCGATTGGGTGGCAGAGTAATAGGCTTTTCAGATGCTAGTACAACAAGTTCCTCCAAAGGGGAAACACTGAAGGATACTATTATGATGGTAAACAATTATGCTGATTTGATTATTATGCGGCATTATCTTGAAGGTGCAGCTAAATATGCTTCAGAGGTTTCAAGAGTTCCTATTATTAATGCAGGTGATGGGGCAAATCAGCATCCTTCTCAAACGATGCTTGATTTATACTCTATTTATAAGACTCAAGGAACGCTTGAAAATCTTACTATAACTATGGTCGGAGATTTGAAGTATGGAAGAACAGTTCACTCTTTGATTATGGCGATGAGATATTTTAAGCCTACTTTTAATTTCGTAGCCTGCACTGAATTACAAATGCCACAAGAATATAAGGATTTCTGTACTGAAAATGGCATTATGTATAGTGAGACAACTGATTTTTCAGAGGATGTTATAAATAAGAGTGATATTATTTATATGACGCGCGTTCAGAGGGAACGGTTTACAGATCTGTTGGAATATGAGAAGGTGAAGAATTTATATAATTTGCATAATTCCATGCTTGATCGCAGTAAGGATAATCTTCGGGTATTGCATCCGCTTCCAAGAGTGAATGAAATTTCACAAGACGTAGATGATAATCCTAAGGCTTATTATTTTCAACAGGCACAAAACGGACTCTATGCTCGTCAAGCAATTATTTGTAAAGTTTTGGGAATTAAAGTGGAAAAGGAGGATTAATATGGAAAAAGAAAAAGAACTTGCAGTTGCTGCTCTAAAAAATGGAACAGTAATAGACCATATCCCTGCTGATTCGCTTTTCCAAGTTGTTAAACTTCTTGGAGTAGAGAACTTGGAAAGTAGTGTAACAATCGGATATAATTTAGATAGCAAGAAATTAGGAAAGAAAGGTATTATAAAGATTGCAGATGTTTTCTACCCGGAAGAGACGGTTAATAGACTTGCTATAATTGCGCCAAACGCTAATGTAAACGAAATTCATAATTATCAGGTAGTCAAAAAATTTACAGTGACTCTTCCTGATGAAATTGTTGGCATAGTAAAATGTAATAATCCAAAGTGTATAACAAATAATGAACCTATGAAGACAAAGTTTCATGTCGTTGATAGAAAGAATGGAATTATATGTTGTCACTATTGCGAGAGAACAGTAAATAAAAAGGAAGTTGAGTTGAAATGAAAGAAGTTTGGAAGCCAGGCACAATGATTTATCCACTTCCGGCGGCACTGATCGGGTGTGGTTCTTCTCCAGAAGACTATAATATTTTTACAGTATCTTGGGTTGGTACAATATGTACAGACCCGGCAATGTGCTATATTTCTGTACGTCCAAGTCGTCATAGCTATGAGATTATAAAAAAGAATATGGAGTTTACTATAAATCTTACGACTGAAGAGATGGCTGAAGCAACAGATTGGTGTGGAGTCCGTTCAGGTAAGGATTATAATAAATTTGAAGAAACAGGTTTAACTCCTTTAAAGGGAAATATGGTTGCGGCTCCTATAATTGAGCAGTCCCCATTAGCGATAGAATGCAGAGTAAAGGAGATTGTAAGACTTGGAACGCATGATATGTTTATAGCAGATGTGCTTTGTGTTGATGCTGAGAAAAAACTTATTAACTCAGAAACTAATGCTTTTGAATTAGAAAAAGCAGGAATACTTGCGTATTCTCATGGAACATACTTTAAATTGGGAGAACCAATTGGAAGGTTTGGTTGGTCAGTAAAGAAAAAATAAATTTATATAATATGAATAGAGATAACATTGTTTTTGACATTATTGAGCGTGAACATCAACGCCAAAAAAAAGGTATTGAGTTAATTGCATCTGAAAACTTCGTTAGTGATCAAGTTATGCAGGCAATGGGGTCATGCTTGACAAATAAGTATGCTGAAGGATATCCAGGTCATAGATACTATGGTGGTTGTCAGGTTGTTGACGAAATGGAATCGTTGGCAATAGATAGAATCAAGCAAATCTTTGGTGCTGAATATGCTAACGTTCAGCCACACTCTGGTGCACAGGCAAATATGGCTGTATTCATGGCTTGCATGAATCCCGGAGATAAGTTCTTAGGGTTGAATCTTTCACACGGTGGTCACCTTAGTCACGGTTCTCCTGTAAACTTTTCTGGTCTGATGTTCCAGGCCTTGGAATATGGAGTTAAGGAAGATACAGGCTATGTTGATTATGATATGATGGAGGAAGTTGCTCTTAGAGAACGTCCAAAAATGATTATTGGAGGAGCAAGTGCATATACTCGTGAGTGGGATTATGCGAGAATGCGTAAGATTGCTGATGAGATTGGTGCGATTCTTATGATCGATATGGCACACCCAGCAGGCCTTATTGCAGCTGGTCTGCTTGACAATCCATTGAAATATGCTCATATCGTTACTTCAACAACGCACAAGACTCTTAGAGGCCCACGTGGTGGTATTATTCTCCTTGGCAAGGATTTTGAAAACCCATGGGGTAAAAAAACACCAAAGGGAGTTGTTAAGAATATGTCTGCTTTGCTTGATTCTGCAGTATTCCCAGGTGTCCAGGGCGGACCTTTGGAACATGTTATTGCTGCTAAGGCTGTTGCTTTTGGTGAAATATTGGATCCTTCTTATAAAGAATACGCTAAGCAAGTTCAAAAGAACGCAAAGGTAATGGCGGAAGCTTTGGTAAACAAAGGGTATAAAATTGTTTCTGGCGGTACCGATAACCACTGTATTCTTGTTGACTTACGCACAAGATTCCCAGAATTGACAGGTAAGGTTGCTGAAAAGGCTTTGGTTGATGCTGACATTACTGCAAACAAGAATATGGTTCCGTTTGATAGCCGCTCTCCATTCCAGACTTCAGGTATCAGACTTGGTACTCCTGCTATTACAACTCGTGGTGCTAAGGAAGACTTGATGGTTGAGATTGTTGAAATGATTGATACAGTCTTGAGCAACGTTGATAACGAAGCTGTTATTAAGTCTGTTAGAGATAAAGTTAACTCTATAATGACAGAATATCCAATGTTTGCTTACTAATATAAAAGCAAAATAAATCACTCCCCTCCAATGGAAAGTATCTGTTGGAGGGGAGTGGTCTTTTTCTAAACGTTCTATTATTTATGACCAAACATAGTGGGTATTAACTTCTTTGTTATAGTCGTCAACTATTTTTCTTACATTTGGCTTGTCAATTAATTGTAAAGGTTTCCCTGTTACAGTCTCTCGTGTTTCGTTGTCAAATTGATTTCTGAATAATTCCGTATAAACATCGCAGACTTGATAGACAAGTCTCGTGCTCGTATTGGATCTAAGATTCTTCCTGATTTATCTTGAAAATTAAGACCTATGTCAAGGGCATAATATAGGCTGATTTGATAAAGTCAGGTAAAAAATATTACGTTGAAAGTTACAAGGCCGTTTGGTTATATTTGGATTATATCTTGTTAGAAATTGGCTTTTTAGGGTATAACTAAATAATACACTTAAAGTCACAGCCTATTAATTTTAGATAAAATCAGTACCCTCTAACTCATCGTCCATGGTTGAGGAATTGATTTGCGTTGTTTCCGCATAGGCGAACGATTGCGAGAACTGTCTATGCAAAATATTTATGTACAATAATTGCGTAGAATATCCCCTCGGTGTATCCGAAATTGTGTCGTTTGCGGGCTGGAAGTCCAAGGAGTGATATATTTAATAGATTGTATGAATAATATTATAATATGTATAGGTTTTGGCGGATACAGTTTATTGATGTCTGTTTTTATGCTTGTTAAAGTTATTAATAAAAAAATCTTATACTTTTTATATTTAAAAATATTTTTATTATTTTTGTTAGGTTAAAATGCAATTACAATGAAAAAAATATATTTAATAGCCCTATGTTTACCTTTCTTAGAAATTGAGGCTGCGGTTCCAGAAAAAATTCCGTTTATGATTGATGCGGGAGAGTTTGGGACTGTAGAAAAGATTATAGATAATCCAAATCATGGAATGACAACGCTTGAGGCGGATTCTATTTTGGAAATAATGAGCCGAATCCGCAGTGATTTTAGGATTACATATAGTGAAGGGATAAAGGCTATTCTAGATAAATTCCCGTTTGTAACAGAGGCTAATATTAAGGATTGGATTTCAAAAAAATATATTGAAGTAAAGGAAATCGACGGTAAGTGTTATATGTTTCGTAAAACTGTTTCCAATCTTGACCGTTTGGTTCCAGAATTGTCAAAGTTCAGGCGGAATGAACTGATACAAGAGGATTTGAAGAATGAAAAGGTTGCTATAAATGCAATCCATTTAGCAAAAGAAAATGGACTTTCTTCTCCGAAAGCGGTTACATTGAAATATACAGCAAAAGTCAAAGCCGACGCCGTGCCTGCCGGAGAAATGGTGCGGGTATGGTTGCCGTTCCCAATAGAAAATGAAAGACAGTCAGATGTCAAATTGGTATCGTCTTCAGATAAGGTCACATTTTCCAAAGGCAGTCTTCATAATACCGTCTATATGGAAAGAAAGGCAGAGAAAGGCAAGCCTGTTAATTTTGAGATAGTTGTTTCTTATAAAGTTCGGTCGCAGTATTATTCGCCTGAGTTTATAATGAACAATAAAAAGGAATATGACAAGTCGAGCGAATTATATAGGAAATATACTTCTACGGAATATCCGCAAGTTATTCTAACCTCAGAAATGAGAAAACTTGCAAAGCAGATAGTTGGAAGAGAAACGGACCCTCTACGGCAGGCTTCATTGGTTTATGATTGGATTGATGCACATTTCCCGTGGGCTGGAGCAAGAGAGTATAGCACAATACCAAATTTGCCGCAATATGTCTTAGAAAATGGGCATGGAGACTGCGGACAGGTTTCGTTGCTTTATATAACGTTGCTTCGCTCTCTTGGTATTCCGGCACGTTGGGAAAGCGGCTATGCTGTTGAGCCTGATAAGGTTGGCATGCATGATTGGGCAGAAGTCTATTACGAAGGAATAGGCTGGGTGCCTGTGGATATGTCATACGGTTTGATTGAGACTGCAAAGGATAAGAATGTTATAGAGTTCTATAAAACAGGTTTGGATTTTCACCGAATGGCTTCAAATAAGGGAGTTGGAGGAAAATTAAGTCCTGAAAAGAAATTTGTAAGGAGTGAAACCGTTGACTTCCAATTAGGAGAAGTTGAATGGAGTGGCGGCAACTTGTTTTATTATAAAGATTGGACTCCAGATGTTGAATTGATTAGATTTGAATAGACTTATGAAAATTAAAAAAATAGCATTGGCATTGTTTGCTGGATTGGTATCATTTATGTCGGTTAATGCAACAGAGCAGTATGACAGTATTGTGGGTGTTATAAAAAACAAATATATACCAGATTCTCGCGTCGCTTTGTGGACAGTAAAGACGCATAAAGGAAATGACGGAGTCTTGGTTTTAAAAGGGAAAACAGATAATAAAGAGGCAAGAGCGGAATTATTGTCTGAAATGAAAAATAATGGAATAGAATATAAGGATTCTATCCAATTATTGCCAGAGGCAAGTCTTGACACGAAGTGGGGATTGATATCAATATCTGTAGCATGTATGCGAAAGACAGCAGCCAGCAGTTCCGAATTGATTTCGCAAACCATTTTGGGCACTCCTGTAAAAGTACTTGAACGAGGAGGGGATATGTCATTAATCCAAACGCCAGATAACTATTTGGGCTACATAACAAACAACTCGTTGACTTTCATAACAACCAGTGAAATGGAAGCGTGGAAAGCATCAAAGCGACTTGTTGTAACACAGAGGGAAATCAATGTCTATTCAGAGCCAAAGGAGGATGATCTGAAAATTGTGTCCGACTTGTTGTTGGGTAATATTGTTACATATAAGGATGCAAAGAAAAAGTTTTACAAAATAGCGTTGCCAGATGGTCGCGAGGGCTTTGTTAAAAAATCAAATGTGGAATTTCTTGATGAATGGGCAAAGCAAAAATTTAGTGACAAATTGCTTGAGAAAAATGCGTTTAAGATGATGGGTAGACCTTATTTGTGGGGTGGCATGTCGTCAAAAACAATGGATTGCTCAGGATTTGTAAAGACATTATATTTCTCTAATGGCATTATCTTGCAGCGAGATGCTTCACAACAAGCATTGACAGGAGAAAAAATAAACCCAAACAATTGGAAAACTGACGCAAAAAAAGGCGATTTAATTTTCATTGGAACTAAAACCGGTAAAGTAACGCACGTTGCTATGTATCTGGAGAATGGAAAATATATTCACAGTTCCGGTAGGGTGAAAGTTAACAGTATGGATAAAGAAAGTGAAGACTACCATGTTTATAATTACTTGTCAATGTCAAGAATTAATGGTCAGGTCGGAACAAAAGGTATAGTAGCAGTAAAATCACATCCGTGGTATTTCTAATAAAACAATCATTATGGACAGAAGAAAATTTTTGAAAGGTACGGCATTAGGAATAATAGCATTGTCAACACCAATTTCTATATCTTGCTCAGGAGAAGCAACAAAGAAAACAGCAAAGAGTGGCAGATTGAATTTGTCATTCAAACCGTATGAATTGAAATTGCGCCATTCCTTCAATTTGGCAAAGTCAAGCAGAACAACAACGCCAGATGTATTGATACAAATAGAATATGAAGGGATTGTTGGTTACGGCGAAGCGTCAATGCCTCCATATCTTGGTGAGTCAATAAAATCTGTTTGCAATTTTCTTTCTAAAGTTGATTTGTCGCAGTTTAATGACCCGTTCAGACTTGAAGAAATACTTGCGTATGTTGATAGCATTGCTCCCGATAACAGGGCAGCAAAGGCATCTATAGATATCGCCATGCATGATTTGCTTGGCAAGTTGATGGGGCAACCATGGTATAAGATATGGGGATTAAATCCAGATAAGGCTCCAAACACTTCATTTACAATTGGCATAGATACCGCAGAGGTCGTCCGTCAGAAAGTTGATGAGGCGGCTCCGTATAAGGTGCTGAAAGTCAAAATGGGATTGGATAACGATAAAGAACTTGTTGACATTATCCGTTCAAAAACAGACCGTCCAATTTGTGTAGATGCTAATCAGGGTTGGACAAGTAAGGAACAAGCATTGGAAATGTGTCATTGGCTAAGTGAACGCAATTGTTTGTTCGTAGAGCAGCCGCTTCCAAAGGAAATGATAGATGAAACAGCCTGGTTAAGAGAGAGAAGTCCGCTGCCAATTATAGCAGATGAGTTCTTGCAGAGAATGCCAGACGTATTGCGTGCACATCAGGCGTACGATGGCATTAATATAAAGTTAATGAAAAGTACCGGTTTGCATGAAGCGTATAAAATGGCTGTGCTTGCAAGGTCTTTGGGAATGAAGGTAATGCTTGGATGTATGACGGAAACGTCGTGTGCCATTAGTGCCGCGGCTCAACTTGCTCCAATGGCTGACTGGGCTGACCTCGACGGTAATTTGTTAATTTCTAACGACTGCTTTGACGGAATGAAGATAGTTGATGGAAAGATAACATTATTTGACAAGCCAGGTATCGGTTGTTCACTTATAAAATAATTAAATTATGGGCGATGTTAAAAGTCTTTTATTGGAAAGACGCAGTATAAGAAGGTATGAGCGAGAACCTATTTCTGCTGAGGTATTAGAATTTATCTATGATGCCATCCGTAATACGCCAACGAGTTATAACGGCCAACAGTTTTCTGTAATTGATATTGATAATCAGGAACTTAAAGAACAGTTATACGGAATAACTAACCAAAAGCAAATCAAGACCTGTAATCATTTTCTTGTCTTTTGTGCTGATTATAACAAGATTATGCGATTGTCAGAGGCAAAAGGTATAGAGTTTCCTGGCTTCTGTAATACTATGGATGGGATACTTGTTGGAATAGTTGACGCGTCTTTAGCAATGCAGAATGCATTGGTAGCAGCCACTTCTCAAGGATTGGGATGCTGTTGTATAGGTTATGCGAGAACAGCAGACCCATTTAAGATTGCAGAAATCTTGAATTTGCCAAAAGGAGTCTTCGTTGTCTGTGGATTGGCTGTAGGCGTTCCAAGAGAAATGCCAGATTTGAAACCGAAACAGCCAAAGACTGCAGTTATTCATCATAATACATATAAAAACGATAAGGAGTTGATGGCTTCTTTGGTAGATTATGATAAACTTATAACTGAATATAATCAAACAAGAGCAGGCTCAAAAAGCGATAACGACTGGTGTAGCCATATCGTTGACTATTATAAAGAAGCGATGTCGTATAGAATCTTGGAATATCTGCAGATGCAAGGATTTAATCCGGAACGTTGATATTTGTTTACTTGATTAAGAATGACTAATTTTGTATTCGCGAAATTAGGCAGTAATTGGTTTGCTCTAATTTTGTAGTTTATAATAGTAAAATGAAAAAATTAGGACAAGTACTCAAATTGATAATATCACCTCGTGAAACGTGGAGCAGGGTATTGCAAAATACGTCAAGTGTGGAAACAGAAAGAACTCTATATTATCCGCTATTGGCGTTGCTCGCAATATCAGCCGTTGGATTGTTTTGGAAAGAGCAAGAGCCAACAGTTTCGCGAACACTTGTATATGGACTCATTAATTTTATCTCTTATTTTCTGGGATATATTTTTGTGTCATATATAATGAGTTTTGCAATTTCTTTCTTTGCTGACAAAGCATCAAAACCGTCAAGTGGCAAAGTGAGAACATTTGTAATGTATAACATGTCGTTTCTGATACTTATAGATATTGTTCGGAACCTGTTAATGTATGAGTATATCTTCGTTGACTTGTTTTGGCTATATTTATTGGTTATTATTTGGCAAAGTTGTCATACTTTTGATTTAGATAAGGAAAAGTCTGCATATTTTATAGTAGGCTCGTTCTTGTTGATAGTATTTGTTCCAAAATTATTATTTATACTTTTTGAAGGATTCTTGGTTGCATTATGAAGTTACAGAGCATAAATATCAAAAACCGCAGAGCAAAGTTTGATTTCGATATAATTGAAACATTCGTTGCCGGATTGGTTTTGACAGGTACGGAGATTAAATCCATACGACTTGGCAAAGCTGGTTTGACAGATTCGTTCTGTTATGAAAATAACGGAGAACTGTGGATTAAAAATATGTATATTGGGGAGTATTTTTATGGTTCCTATAATAACCATTCATCGAGAAGGGATAGAAAATTGCTTCTTAATAAAAAAGAAATTTTAGAGATAGGAAAAGCCAGTAAAGATACTGGATTCTCAATAGTTCCGCTTCGTGTCTTTATCAATGACAGAGGTTTGGCAAAAATCGAAATAGCCCTTGCGAAGGGTAAAAAGGAATATGATAAGCGTCAGTCTATCAAAGAAAGAGAAGACAAACGTGAGATGGATAGAATGTTCAAATACTAATAAATAGCATATAGTAACAAATTGGGTTCTAACGTAAATTTTTTACGCTGGAACCCAATTTATTACTGTAAATCTAATTTTATGAGTTGTGAAATAGCCTCTTTGTCAGCTGGGAGCCATTCTACGCTTTCCAGTTCGTTCTCGGTTAACCATGTGGCAGCTTTGTGCTCAATTAGTTTTATGGTTCCTGAGGCAATTGAACAAATAAAACAGTGCATTTTCATGTGAAAACTATGATATGCGTATTCAATAGTGCATAACTGTTGAATAATATCGATATTAATGTTTAACTCTTCTTTAATCTCGCGTTTTAGAGCCTCTTCTTTGCTTTCGTTGCATTCAATTTTGCCTCCTGGAAATTCCCAAAGACCTTCAAACTCACCATGTCCGCGCTGGGTTGCTAAATATGATTTGCCATGTTTTATAATCGCAGCAACAACTTCTATCCGTTTCATTTTAAATAGCCTTTAAATATTGTGGCATCGCAGGAGAATGTAACTTCCATGTGATATTCATTGGAAAATCGTCATGTGATGAGATATAGTCAACAAGTCCAAAGCAATGGAAGGGAGAGGTGTTCCCGAAACCGTCATTCTTTTCTTTACGAACGAACAATATGACCTTGCTATTATTTTTTGATTGTTCTGTATATTTGCGGCCTCCATTGTTATAATGAGAATCTGTATTTCGTGACTGCCAGTGGAAAAAGGTGTCATTTATAAGATAATCATTGTATTGCGTTGAGGGTGAGAAATCCTTGTCTGATTTATTGAGGGTAACAAACAATAAAGTAGTATTATATTTTGGAAGATTGAATACTCCAGATGCTGCACCCTGCATCTTCAAGTCTGCAGTTTGTTTACCAACTAATGTGAAAATTTCCTCTCGAGTATAGCAACCATATAGTTCAAGTCCGGGGATGATTTCTTCGCCAATTGGCTTAGTTACTATTTCAAGATGTTCAAGTCTGTATGAAACAATTTCAGAAATTTCTTTCTTAAAGTGAAGGTACTTTGCATTATGGATTAGATTTAATGCTTCATTAATAGAATTAAAACCTGCCTTGCTAATTCTATCTTGGAACAGAGCGTAGTAAAGCATAATCGAATAAGTCATATTCGATTCATTGATTTGGATTTTTTCATTGACGAAATCAATAACAAATTTCAAGAAAGATTTTGTATTATGGTGAAGTAAAGCCGACATTCCTTTAGACAGACGTTTTGTTATTTCATCATCAATGTACGTTATTTTTCCGGCATCGCGTTTTAGTGAAGACAAGCAATTTTTTCCTTGATATAATGTGCGTATATCCAGACCGTTGCTTTCAATAAATTGAGAAATTGTTGGATTGTTTGGAAAGGAGTTGATTTCCCTTATGAGGCGGTTTTTGTTATAGATTGCACTTTGAATATTTTCAAGAATGTATTGACGAGCCTTCTGCTCCATAACAATGCTGCATCCCAAAGGTAAAAGAGTAAAGCCTTCCTTGATTTGTTTCTGTATATTTTTTTCAGGATATAAAGTTAGAGCACGGAATCGACTGGCAAAATCATATTTTTTATTTGCTTGCGCAACGAAGTCAAGAACGGTAAGTTCTGTTTTTCCTGGAGATAAACGCAAACCACGACCTAACTGTTGCAAGAAAATAGTTAAACTTTCTGTGGGACGGAGAAATAGTACCGTGTCAACTTCTGGAATGTCAACACCTTCATTAAAAATATCCACTACGCATAAGTAATGGATTATGCCATTGCGTAAGTCTTTTGCTATTTGGTCACGTTCATTTGTTGGGGTGTCGCTTGTAAGGCTCTTGGCGTTAAAACCATATAAAGCCAATTGTTCTGCCATAAAATCCGCATGGCGTTTATTAACGCAAAAGCATAGCGCACGACAAGTGTATTCTTCTGCAATGTATTTGTGAATTGCGTCAACAATAAGTTTTGCTCTTTCTTTTGCGCACAATTTGTCAGCAAGCCGCTCTATGTTGTATTTTTGACCACTCCATAATTTTTCATCTCTTAGATCTGTGCTGTCAGAAATGCATAGATATTGAAAAGGCGTTAAAAGTCCGGCTTGCAATGCCTGAGGCAATCTTATTTCTGCACTAATGCGATTCCCAAAGTCTGGTCTTAAATCCCTACCATCCATTCGCTCTGGAGTTGCAGTCAGACCTAACAAAATAGCGGGGCTGAAATGGTTGAACAACTTTCTGTAACTGTCCGCTTGGCTATGGTGTGCTTCATCGATGACAATGTAGTCATAGAAGTTTGACTCGAGTTTGCTGAAAAAGTCATCGAAACGAGAGTTGAACATTGATATTGAAACAAACAGGTGCTCGTACTCTGTTGAATCTTGTGGTTTGTAACCACCAACCCATAGAGTGCCGAAATTTGCATCTTGCATAACACTACGGTAGGTATTTAATGATTGTTTCAATATTTCTTCTCTGTGTGCTGTGAAAAGGATGCGACTTCGAGGATGGTTTTGAGCAAAATTTTGATAGTCGAAAGCGGAAATTACAGTTTTTCCTGTACCTGTAGCAGCAACGACAAGATTTCTGAAATTGCCTCTGTCTTCGCGTTCGACATATAATTTGTCCAGTATCTGTTTTTGATGCGGTAAAAGAGAGTATCGCTGATATATAACATCAGTATCTTTTTTTCAAAAAGATTGCGTTTAAGTTCTTTGTTAAACTTTTCAATACCACCTATTTTAAAATCTTCAAAATTTGGACTATTCCAGTACATCTCGAATGTAGCAAGTGCTGTCTTTATTATATGAGGGTTTTCAACATTAGTTACACGAATGTTCCATTCGAGCCCGTCTGTTTGTGCGGATTTGGATAGGTTAGAGGAGCCAATGTAGGCTGTATTCATTCCAGAATTTCTAAGAAAAATATATGATTTAGCATGCAGACGTTCGATATCTGTATTATATGAAATTCGTATTTCTGTATTAGGCAATTCAGCTAATTGCTCAATTGCCTTGGCTTGTGTGGCGCCGCAATATGTTGTAGTAATAATTCTAAGACGAGTGCCTTCTCTACTGCAAAATCTTTTTAAATCTTCCAGAAGGATTCTTATTCCAGAAACTTTAAGAAAAGATACAATAAAGCAGATTTCGTCAGAACTTGCAATTTCTCTTCTTATTTCCTCTCCTAAAGAAATAGAGCTATTACCACCTGTAAACAAGTTGCTTACTCTGAATCCGGAAATAGGACGGACTGTATCGGTTTTGCTCTGTGTCTGTATGATATATTTCTGGTGACTCATAACTTCGTAAAGCAAATCCGTAGAATCTACTATTTGTGTATCATCCATCAAGCCTGCATTGATTAAAATGCGGTTTATGATATTTACTCTGTCTTGTTGGGCTTTAGTATCTTCAAGTTTCTGGCATATAACCTTTGCCAGGTAATCTGCCAATATTTTTGGGGATTCGGCATTATCGACTGGTTGCTTTTTACATACAAGACCAAAGTTTTTAGCTTTGGAAATTTCTTTTTCAACTTGATTGTTTATGATATGTTCGTAGATTCCTTGTTTTAACATGGCTTATTTGAGTTTTATATCATTCGTGATGATATGGTTCGTTATTTATTATTGAAAAAGCGCGGTAAAGTTGTTCTGTAAAGAAGAGCCTTATTAGGTCATGAGGAAATGTCAATTTAGACAAAGATATTTTTTCATTTGCTCTGTCGTAAACATCTTTAGAGAAACCATAAGGACCGCCTATGATGAAAATAAGTCTTTTTTGTACTGTTTGCATTTTCTTTTCAATGTATGCGGAAAATTCTAAAGATTTAAACTCTTTGCCTCTTTCATCAAGCAAAACTACATAGTCGGCTTTTTCTATCTGTGACAAAATGTTTTGACCTTCTGCAATCTTTTGTTGCTCTTGAGTCAGACTTTTTGCGTTTCTTGCATCGGAAATAAACTGGATGTTAAATGGACAATAATGAGAAATTCGCTTAGAATATTCCTCAATACCGGGGTTTATGTAACTGTGCACTGTTTTTCCGACAACAAAAAGGGAGATTTTCATATATTATGTACAATTAAATTTCTAAATTTGCAGTATCATTACAAAATTAGAAAAAAATAATCAAAAAGTATCTATATGAAGACAAAAGAAGAATTAATTGATGACTTGCTGAATCTTGCATTTGCTGAAGATATTGGTGATGGAGACCACACAACATTGTGCTGTATTCCAGAAGAGGAAATGGGTAAGCAACATTTGCTTATTAAAGAAGAAGGTATTATTGCAGGTGTTGATATCGCGTTGAAGGTGTTTAAAAAATTCGACCCAACTTTGAAAGTTGAAGTTTTTATCCATGATGGTGAAAAAGTAAAACCTGGTGATATAGCTTTCGTCGTTGAGGGTAAAGTTCGCTCTTTGTTGCAAACAGAAAGATTGATGCTTAATATTATGCAGAGAATGAGTGGTATTGCAACAATGACAGCAAAATATGCAGCAGAATTGGAAGGATTGAAGACTAAGGTTTTGGATACTCGAAAGACGACTCCAGGCTTGCGAATGCTTGAAAAAGAAGCTGTTAAAATTGGTGGCGGATGCAATCACCGTATCGGCTTGTTTGATATGATTTTGTTAAAGGACAATCACGTTGATTTTGCTGGCGGTATCAAAGCTGCTATTACTAAGGCTAAACAGTATATCAAAGATAATCACAAAGAAGGAATGAAGATTGAAATCGAAGTGAGAAACTTTGAAGAATTGAATGAGGCTATCGAAACAGGAGGAATTGATCGCATTATGCTTGACAATTTCACTCCTGCTGATACCAAAAAAGCCGTTGAAATTATTGCTGGCAGATATGAGACAGAGTCATCTGGTGGCATTACTTTCAAAACGTTGAGAGAATATGGAGAGTGTGGTGTTGACTTTATTTCTGTTGGAGCCTTAACACACTCTGTTAAAGGTTTGGATATGAGTTTTAAAGCCTGCTAATATTCATTGCTGATAAAACATCAGATAAATGGAAGCCTGTAAAATCATTTATGGTTTTATGGGCTTTTCCATTTATGCCTTCAAATTTTAATGTTGTTGCAAGTCCGACAACTGTTGATCCCGCTGCTTTTCCTGCCTGAATGCCAGAAAGGCTATCTTCGAAGACAATGCAATCTTTGGGGTCAATGCCAAGGGCCTTTGCTCCTAATATAAACGGTTCAGGGTTTGGCTTGGAATGGGTAACAACATCTCCAGTTATGACAGCATCGAATAAATCTTTAAAAAATGGATTCTGCTCATATAGGTGGTCAACCTTTCTTTGGGAACTGCTTGTTACCATTGCACACTTTATGCCTGCTTCTTTTAATTCTGTAATGAATCTAATAGCCTCATCAAAAGGAATGTATTTCATTTCCTTTTCAGAATCTTTGATGATTTGTATGATTTTTTCTTGAATATCTTTGTCTTGGTAATATGTTCCTAATATTTTTTCAAGGGTATTTCCTTTGATGATATATGCAAAATTCTCTATCCCTGATGGGTATATTTTATCTATATCGTTCCAAACTTGAGTATATATTGTTTCGCTGTCAACAACAACGCCGTCTAAATCAAATAATGCTCCAATTGTCATAATGCTAAATTTATGGTTGCAAAATTAGTTATTTTGTAAGAAATAAACCAAGTTATATTGTCATTTTGTGGATAATTGATTAACTTTGACTAAAATTAGATTATTTATGTTTGAAGACTATATATTGCGAACCACACCTGATATCGCTGCTGATACTGCCAAATTGACAAGGCTGATTTCGCGACAGGAACGCATTGCCTTAGAAAGGTTTAAAGGCATTAAGATTATTAAGCGGTCTATTGATGCTCGTCAAAAAAACATTGCGGTAAATTTAACGGTAAGGTGCTTTCTTGATGAAGTCCCTAAGTCAATGGCTCTATATGAACCATATCAGTATGGTGACGTTAGCAATGCTTCGTCGGTGGTTGTTGTTGGTGCGGGTCCTGCAGGATTGTTTGCTGCTTTAAGACTTATAGAACTCGGTTTAAGGCCTATTGTTGTTGAAAGAGGAAAGCCTGTTGATGAACGCAAATTTGATTTGGCGCAAATATCAAGAACTGGTAATGTTGATGTGAATTCTAATTACAGTTTTGGAGAAGGAGGAGCAGGCGCTTATTCAGATGGAAAACTTTATACTCGTAGTAAAAAGAGGGGTGAAGTAAACCGTATTTTACATATTTTCAATCAGTTTGGAGCCTCTGATGATATTTTGGTTGATGCCCATCCGCATATTGGTTCAGACAAGTTGCCTAAAATTATCAAAAGTATGCGAGAGCAGATTATCAAGAGTGGAGGAGAAGTGCATTTCTCAACGCTATTTGATAAATTCATATATGAAGATAGCAAGATCGTTGGAATAGGTTGCTCAAATGGAGAGAGGTATAGTGGTCCAGTAATTCTTGCAACTGGACATTCAGCAAGGGATGTTTACAGGTTGTTGGATTCTGAAAAGATTGCAATTGAGGCTAAAGGAATTGCTGTTGGGGTGCGTTTGGAGCATCCTCAGTATTTAATTGATCAAATACAATATCATACAAAGGAAGGAAGAGGAAAATATTTGCCAGCAGCGGAATATTCGTTTGTTACTCAGGTAGATGGAAGAGGAGTGTATTCCTTTTGTATGTGTCCGGGAGGCGTTGTTGTTCCTGCTTCAAGCGGGCCAAATCAATTAGTGGTTAATGGAATGTCACCGTCAAATCGTGGTACTATGTGGTCTAATTCAGGTATGGTAGTTGAAATTTTGCCTGAGGATTTGCCTAAAGAATTTAATAAGTTTGGGAATTTGAAAGTTATGGCATACCAGGAGTGGTTGGAAAAACTTTGCTATGAGCAGGCAGGTTGCACGCTTAATGCGGGCGCTCAGCGGATGCTTGATTTTGTAAAAGGAAAGGCATCAAGTGATTTGCCTCGCTCTTCATATCCGCCTGGAGTCCACCCGTCAAGGCTTGATTTGTGGTTACCGCCGTTTATAGGAAATAGATTGCGGGAAGGTTTTAAAAAGTTTGGAGCTATAAGAAAAGGCTTCTTGACTAATGATGCTATTGTAATTGGTGTAGAGTCAAGAACTTCGTCTCCTGTTAGAGTGCCTCGAAATAAGGAAAGTTTTAATCATATTGAAATAGAAGGGCTTTATCCTTGTGGTGAGGGAGCTGGTTATGCTGGTGGTATTGTTTCGGCTGCGATGGATGGAGAAAAGTGCGCTGAAGCAATATATGCGAGATTTAAAATAGGAAATTAAAAATAGTATAAATGAAAAAAATACTTCTACTGCTTTTATCAATATTACTCCTTGGCTGCGTTACTGAAAAACAGGAAGAAGGAAGTGTTGACTTGAAGCCTGGTGATAAGTTGCCGAAGTTCAGTGTTGTAATGAACGATAATTCGGTAGTGAGTAATGAGACTTTATTAGGTAGGGTAAGTTTGATAGTATTTTTTCATACCGAGTGCCCTGATTGTAGTGACGGCTTCCCAGCTATACAGCAGGTGTTTGAGGAATTTGGTGACAAAGTGACGTTTGTCGCAATAGGAACAGGTGAGGATTCTAAAAAGTTAGAAGGTTATTGGGAGGATAATAATCTGACTATACCTTATTCTGCTCAGTCTGATAGGGGTGTGTTTCATTTGTTTGCTCCAAATACTATACCTCATGTTTTTATAGCAGATAAAAACGGTGAAATAAAATTTGTTCATGCAGATAATCCAGTGGCAACGTATGAACAATTAAAAAAAGAGGTTATTTCTTTGATTATTTAAGGTGATGCAAAAAATTATTAATTAGTTTTCAAATACACCCTAATTGAAGTAAATTTGCAGAGGAAAACTAAAATCTACTCTAATGGAATTAATAGATGGTAAAAAGATTGCTGATGTAGTAAAGCAAGAGATTGCAGAAGAAGTGAAAACTATGCTCCAAAATGGAGAAAAGCAGCCTCATTTGGCAGCCGTGCTTGTTGGCCATGACGGAGGAAGTGAGACCTATGTTGCCCATAAAGTGAAAGCATGTGAGCAATGTGGTTTTAAATCAACAGTTATTCGCTTTGAAGATGATGTTACAGAGGAACAGCTGCTTAAAACAATTGATGAGTTGAACAATAATTCGGATATTGACGGATTTATCGTTCAGCTTCCCTTGCCAAAGCACATTGATGAACAAAAGATTATCGAGGCTATCAATTACAAAAAGGACGTTGACGGTTTTCATCCAATAAATGTAGGTCGTCTTTCAATCGGTTTGCCATGTTTCCTATCCGCAACACCTCAAGGAATCCTTGAATTGCTCAAAAGATATGAAATTCCAACAAAAGGTGCAGAATGCGTAGTTTTAGGGCGAAGCAATATCGTTGGAAAACCAGTTGCGTCTTTGATGATGCAAAAAGCGTTTCCAGGAGATGCAACGGTAACAGTATGTCATAGTCGCACAAAGGATATAAAAGAGCATTGTAAGAAGGCGGATATAATTATAGCAGCACTTGGCTCTCCTGAATTTGTGAAAGAAGATATGGTCAAAGAAGGCGCTGTTATAATCGACGTAGGCACAACAAGAGTTCCAGCAGCTGACACAAAAAGTGGTTTCCGTCTAAAAGGTGATGTTGATTTCAGAAACGTTGCACCAAAATGTTCATACATAACACCTGTTCCTGGTGGCGTTGGACCTATGACAATTGTTTCTTTGATGAAAAATACATTACTTGCAGCACAACACAAAATTTACAAATAAATGACTTTCCTGGCTTGTCTCTTATCGATACTGCAATTTTTTACAGGAAGCAATGATATTTCCATAGTCTTTGCGGGTGATGCAATGCAGCATGACAGGCAGATAGCCGTGGCAAAAAATGGCGCAGGATATGATTATTCGCGCTGCTTTGAATATTTGAAGCCGTACATAAGCTCAGCTGATTATTCGGTAGTCAATTTTGAGTGTACCTTAGGTGGAACTCCATATAAGGGTTACCCATGCTTTAGTGCTCCGGATGAGTATGCTTTGTCGCTTAAAGAAGCCGGATTTGATTTGTTTTTGCATGCAAACAACCACTGTCTTGACAGGAGGGATGCTGGGCTTGTACGAACATTAAACAAACTTGATGAATTCAAAATACCGCATATAGGGACTTATAGGAATACAAAGGAACGCCAGCAGGCCATATCCTACATAGTTGATATAATGGGTTGCAAGGTGGCTTTCTTGAACTATACTTATGGAACAAACGGCATTACTATTCAAAAGGATGTTTGCGTAAATTACATCAACGAGGAGCAAATAAAAACAGATTTGGCCTTTGTCAGGACCAAAAATCCTGACATGATTGCTGTTTGCATACATTGGGGTGAAGAGTATAAACTCCTACAGAATAAGGAGCAGGAAAAACTTGCTAACTTGCTTGTTGATGAAGGTGTTGATATGGTTATTGGAAGTCATCCACACGTTATCCAACCCATGGAGATGCGCTATAGCGAAAAATATAAGAAAAATGTTTTAGTAGTGTACTCTCTTGGAAACCTCATATCAGCAATGCGGACAACGGATACCCGGGGCGGTGCAATGGTACGAGTATCAATAAGTAAAGATAACGGCAAGGCACAACTAAAAGAAGCATCATACAAACTGTTTTTTGTACAGCAACCTAAAATGTCCGGTGACAATTACGTACTGATTCCTTACGGCAGAACCGACTTACTGCGTAAAGATACACAGAACGATTATGATAGATTTATGAAAAATGCTCTTAACATATTTAACAAACATAATAAAAATGTTGAGCAAGACAAATCTATTCCAATTTTAGGTATTGAAATTCCAATGGTGGAATTTTGTGATACCTTATAATTTAAAAAAGTAGAAATTCGAATAAATTTTAAGGAATGAGGCAAGTTAGTTGTCTCATTCCTTTGCTGTAAGAATAAATTTTTGTAACTTTGCAGTCGGAAAAAATGAGCTTGAATATTAGATTAACTATCAGTAGGTAATCAAGATTAATAGGTTCTCTGAAAAAGAAAAATTTATCAATTAATTGATTAACAAATATGAGTAAAGAAAAAAAATTCTTGACTTGTGATGGTAACCAAGCAGCAGCACACATTAGTTATATGTTTTCTGAAGTGGCTGCGATTTATCCTATCACACCGTCGTCAACAATGGCTGAGTATGTAGATGAATGGGCAGCGGCCGGTCGCAAAAACATCTTTGGAGAAAGAGTGCTTGTAGAAGAAATGCAATCAGAAGCAGGAGCTGCAGGTGCAGTACACGGTTCTCTCCAAGCTGGTGCATTGACTACAACATACACAGCATCGCAAGGTTTGCTTTTGATGATTCCGAATATGTATAAGATAGCTGGTGAAAACTTGCCATGCGTTTTCCACGTATCTGCAAGAACACTTGCTTCTCATGCTTTGTGTATCTTCGGTGACCACCAAGACGTCATGTCTGCTCGTCAGACAGGTTTTGCAATGTTGTGCGAGGGCTCAGTTCAAGAAGTAATGGATCTTGCTGGTGTTGCTCACTTGGCATCTTTGAAGGCACGTGTTCCATTTATGAATTTCTTTGATGGCTTTAGAACATCACACGAAATCCAAAAGATAGAAATGCTTGAGGAAGACGATTTGGCTCCGCTTATCGATAAAGAGGCTTTGGCTGAATTCCGCTCTCGTGCATTGACTCCACAGAAGCCTGTTGCTCGTGGTATGGCTGAAAACCCAGATCACTTCTTCCAACACAGAGAGGCTTCTAACTCTTTCTACGATGCAATTCCTGAAATCGTAGAAGGATATATGAATAAGATTTCTGAAATCACTGGCCGCAAATATGGCTTGTTTAATTATTATGGTGACCCTGAGGCGGAAAGAGTGATCATTGCAATGGGTTCTGTAACACAGGCGGCTCAAGAGGCTATTGACCACTTGAGAGCACAAGGGGAAAAAGTTGGTTTGGTTGCAGTTCACTTGTATCGTCCATTCTCTGCTAAGCACTTCTTGGCTGCTGTTCCAGCAACTGCTAAGAGAATTGCAGTTCTTGATAGAACAAAAGAACCGGGTGCAAATGGCGAACCATTGTTCCTTGATGTTAAAGAATGCTTCTATGGCAAAGAAAATGCTCCTCTTATCGTAGGTGGTCGTTATGGACTTGGTTCAAAAGATACAACTCCTGCTCAAATCTTGTCTGTTTATGAGAACCTTGCATTGCCACAGCCAAAGGACCACTTTACTATTGGTATAGTGGATGACGTAACTTTCACTTCACTTCCACAAAAAGAAGAAATTGCTCTTGGCGGTGAAAGCATCTTTGAAGCAAAATTCTACGGTTTGGGTGCAGATGGTACAGTAGGTGCTAACAAGAACTCTGTTAAAATTATTGGAGACAACACTAACAAATATTGCCAGGCGTACTTCGCATACGACTCTAAGAAGTCTGGTGGTTTCACTTGTTCACACTTGAGATTTGGTGACACACCAATTCGTTCTACATATTTGGTTAACACTCCAAACTTTGTTGCATGTCACGTTCAAGCATACTTGCACATGTATGATGTAACTCGTGGTTTGCGTAAAAACGGTACATTCCTTTTAAATACTGTTTGGACAGAAAGTGAGTTGGCTAAGCACTTGCCAAACAAGGTTAAGAGATACTTTGCAGAAAACAATATTACTGTTTACTATATCAATGCAACTCAGATTGCACAAGAAATCGGTTTGGGTAACAGAACGAACACTATTCTTCAATCTGCATTCTTCCGCATTACTGAAGTAATTCCTATTGACTTGGCTATCGAGCAAATGAAGAAGTTTATCGTTAAGTCATACGGAAAGAAGGGTGAAGATGTTGTAAACAAGAACTTTGCTGCTGTTGACCGTGGTGGTGAATTTGCACAACTTGCAATTGATCCAGCTTGGGCGAATCTTGCAGATGATGAAGTTGCAGAAAACAATGACCCTGCATTTATCAACGAACTAGTTCGTCCTATCAATGCACAAGATGGCGACTTGTTGAAAGTTTCAGCATTTAAGGATATCGCTGACGGTACATGGCAACAAGGTACAGCACGTTATGAAAAGCGTGGTGTTGCAGCATTTGTTCCAGAATGGGACGCTGAAAACTGTATCCAATGTAACAAATGTGCTTATGTTTGTCCTCACGCAGCAATTCGACCATTCGTTCTTGACGAAAAGGAAATGGCTGCATCTCCATTCGCAGAAAACGAAACATTGCCAGCAATCGGCAAAGCATTTACAGGTATGCGTTTCGTTCAGCAAGTTGACGTTCTTGACTGTCTTGGCTGTAGCAACTGTGTTGACGTATGTCCAGGCAAGAAGGGTAACAAGGCATTGGTTATGAAACCTCTTGAATCACAACTTGATGTTCAAAAGGGTTGGGACTTCTGTGTTGACCACGTTGAATCAAAACAAGCATTGGTTGATGTTAAGTCTAACGTTAAGAACTCACAGTTCGCAACTCCATTGTTTGAGTTCTCTGGTGCTTGCTCTGGTTGTGGTGAAACTCCTTACGTTAAACTTATCACACAATTGTTTGGTGATCACGAAATCGTAGCAAACGCAACAGGTTGTAGTTCTATCTATTCAGGTTCGGTTCCATCAACTCCTTATACAACAGATAAGGAAGGTTATGGTCCAGCATGGGCTAACTCGTTGTTTGAAGACTTCTGTGAGTTTGGTCTTGGTATGACTTTGGCTCATGAAAAGATGGTTGCTCGTATTGAAGTATTGATGAACGAGGCAGTAGCTTCTGATGCTCCAGAAGAATTCAAGGCTGCATGTGCAGAATGGCTTGCTGGAAAGAACGATGCTGCGGCAAGTCGTGCTGCTGCTGAAAAATTGATTCCAATGATTGAGGCTAACAAAGACAAATGCGATGTTTGCAACCGTTTGAATGGTGTTAAGAGTCACCTTGTCAAGAGAAGTCAATGGATTATTGGTGGTGACGGTGCTTCATACGATATTGGCTTCGGCGGTTTGGATCACGTTATCGCTTCAGGTAAGAACGTTAATATTCTTGTACTTGACACAGAGGTTTATTCAAATACAGGTGGTCAAGCATCAAAGGCTACTCCAGTAGGTGCTATTGCTAAGTTTGCTGCTTCAGGTAAGAGAGTTCGTAAAAAAGACCTTGGTTTGATTGCATCAACATACGGATACGTTTATGTAGCTCAAATCGCTATGGGCGCAGACCAAGCACAAACTCTTAAGGCTATTCGCGAAGCTGAGGCTTACGACGGTCCATCATTGATCATTGCTTATGCTCCATGTATCAACCACGGATTGAAGAAGGGTATGGGTAAGGCTCAAGCAGAAGAGGCTGCTGCTGTTGAATGTGGATACTGGCACTTGTGGCGCTACAACCCAGAATTGGAGAATGAAGGAAAGAATCCATTCTCGTTGGATAGCAAGGAGCCAAACTGGGATAACTTCGAAGCATTCTTGAAGGGTGAAGTTCGTTTCGCATCTGTAATGAAGCAATTCCCTAACGAGGCAGAAGAATTGTTTGCTGCTGCAAAGCAAAATGCTCAATGGAGATATAACAACTATCGTCGTCTTGCTCGCCAGCAATGGGGTCAAGATCCTGATGAATTAGCAAAATAGTAAGCGATTACAAAAATAAAGGTGTGAGAGAAAGGTGCTGAGAAAGTGCCAGAATAGACACCCGTTTGAATTAATCGGCACAGAACATGTGAATAACTTGTATCTGTGCCGATTTTTTGTACCTTTTTTATAGGTATAAACTGTCTATGTGGGGTATAATTTCAGTAGGCTGAGATAATGTAACTAATACGCATATAAATGAAAAAAGACCGAAGATTATTGAAGAATGGAACGCTCTTGCAGCTATAATAAAAGCAGAAAAAAGGGCAAAGTTTCCAGGTATAAAAAGACAGGGTCGCTGAAATTGGAGAAAAGGCCCGTTTTGGTTGCTCGAGCAAAGTCGTTACCTGTTCATGCTGTTAACCTGTCGGAAGATGGTGATTTAAGTATAGAGTCATATTTAGAAACTTTATTATGGAATAAAAGAGGAACTCGTGTTTGTAAGAACTTCTCTTGTCTCTGTTGTGGTAAGCGTTTTTTCGAGTGGTGGTGTTATATTGCAGAGGGTAGTAGAATCTATCTGTGTAACAAATGTAAATCTAAAATAAAACCTCAGTTTACAGGAATATTATACACTCCAATGAAATAACAATGACTAATACAAAAACATTGTTAAGTATATATAAAGTGGTTGCGCCAAATGACACAACCACTTTTATACATATCGTCTTACTCTTCTGGGTAGTTTAGGTTCTCTGGTGTTGCAACAGTCAACACTTCATTCAGATATTTGTTGGCTTCCCAATTTGCCATTGGAAGATTGTTGTATAGATAGTTACCGCAGTCTCTTGCTGTTGCTCCTGGTATTTCATCATTAAAATCGCGGATAAAGGTAAATGTTTCAATCATTAGCGGTAAAATATTGCTTGATTCATATTTGCCCTTTAATAATAAGTAGTTTCCAGTGCAGCAACCCATTGGACCCCAATAAACAACCTTGTCCTTCCACGTTGGATGATTGCGAAGGAATGTTGCTGCCAAATGCTCTATGGTATGCAGAACAACAGGGCTTACTGCCGGTTCTTTGTTTGGTTCCTTCATACGAATATCGAAAGTGGTAATGAAGTCTCCTGATTCTGTTTGGTCGATACGAGAAACGTAAATGCCTCTTTTAAGTGCCAAATGGTTTATCTTAAAACTATCAATTTTTTCCATAACTTATAGTTCTTTTAAAAGTTGGGATAGTATATTAAACGTGCATTTTGGAGCGTCTGTCCAGAAATTCTGATATTGTGAGTAGTTGTCATCATGTTCTCCCGGAGTGTCGCTGATAATACGGAATATCAATACTGGTGTATTCTTTATATGGCAAACTTGTGAGATTGATGCTGATTCCATATCAACGGCGAGAACATCAGGAAAATGACTTTTTATAAAATCAATTTCTTCTACTTTAGAAATGAATTTGTCACCAGAGCAAATCAAACCGATTTTAATATGGTTTAATGCAGGTGTACTTTTAATGAGGTCAATAACTCTCTCAGAAGAGTGGTAGTAAAGTGGTAGGCCTTCAACGCAACCGTATTCGTTGCCCGGTCCGCACCAAACGTCGTGATAAGTTATATCTTTTCCTACAACTATATCCATCTGTTTTGCCGCGTTGCCTGCTCCTCCTGCAACTCCAGTATTGATAATTAGGTCTGGCGCGAAATTTTCAATTAGTGTCAGAGTCCCAATGGCAGAGTTCACTTTGCCTATTCCACACTGCATTGCATAAACGTTATGTTGCCCTATGTTTCCGATATGGAAATTAAATCCGTTTAATTCTTTTTCTGTTCTGTTTTCTATCAAATTGAGCAAAAGATTCAGTTCTTTGCTCATGGCAACGATGATACCTATCTTCATAAAATTATTATTTTCAAAATACGGTGTAAAATTAATGAATATATACTAAATTTGCGAAGTAAAATACGATAAAGATGAAAATTATTATAGAAGATAGTATTAAGGAGGCTTGTCCAGACGTGAGAATTGGTTTAATCAGGGCAAAAGTCGTTAATTCTGAATTATCGGAAGAACTGAATAAAGAAATACAATCACTTTCTGAAAAGATTAAATCCAGTTATGAATTGCTGTGGATAAATAAGCGGCCTGCTATTGCTGCAACACGACAATTATACAAGAAATTAGGAAAAGACCCGAACCGCTACAGAGTATCGAGTGAGGCTTTGTGCAGAAGGATAGTAAAGGGAATGGGAATATATCAAATCAACGTTTTGGTTGATTTGATAAACCTTGTTTCTATAGGCAGCGGATATGCGATTGGTGGCTTTGATGCTGACAAAATTCAGGGTGATGCGGTGACATTAGGTGTTGGAACTGCAGATGACAAATTCGAAGGAATAGGGCGCGGAGTACTTAATGTAGAAGGTTTGCCTTTATATAGAGATGCTATCGGTGGAATAGGCAGTCCTACAAGTGATGAGGAGCGTACAAAGATTGGACTTGAAACAACGCATTTACAAATGCAGATTAACGCTTTTGATGAAGAAATGCCTTTGGAAGATACAATAAATTGGAGTGTTAGCCTGCTGAAAAGATATGTTTGTGCTACTGATTTCGAAATAGAAATTTTTTAATTTGTATCACTATGGATATACTAAAAGTTTTAGAAGATAATATTAATGAAAGACATATCGATGCTGCTGTCAATGCTTTGGAAAACAATGAATTGATTATATATCCTACTGATACTGTTTATGCATTGGGATGCAATGCCCTGAACAATTCCGCCATTAACAAGTTGTGTAAATTGAAAGGTATTAACACCAATAAAACGAATCTGTCGATTATTTGTGACAGTATCTCGATGGCTGCTGAATATGCCCATTTTGATAACCGCCAATTTAAAATGCTTAAAGTTAATACTCCGGGACCGTTTACTTTTATTTTTCCAGCATCATCTACTTTGCCAAAGGCTTTTAAAGGTAGGAAGACAGTCGGAATAAGGATACCAGATAATAAAATTGCATTAGAATTGGTTAAAAAGTTTGGAGGTCCAATACTGACAACAACCATAGAATTTGAAGATGAGGATTATGCGATTAATCCAGAACTGATTGCTGAGCGCTACGACGGTGAAGTACAATGCCTTTTGGATGGAGGTGACGGCGGTATGATTCCGTCTACAGTTGTTGATTGCTGTAATAAGGAGATTGAAATCATCCGAGAAGGCAAAGGAGAGTTGATTATATAGAATTACATTGCGGTCAGCTAAAACTTTTTGCAACTACATAATTTGAAGGTGTTTCATAATTGAACTGCACGCCAAAAGGTATTAAATTCTTATATATGTGTAGTAATTTGCAAAAATAGGATTAACTTTGTATCTATATATCCTGAATTTTTTAGAAAAAACAGGCAAGTATCATATTTACTTGTCTGTTTAAATCTTAGATTCAGTTAAATGAAAAAATAAAGAAAGTAAAGCAATATAATATATGTATCCATTTGTTCATTTACATGTTCACTCACAATATTCCGTGCTTGACGGTCAAGCGGCTGTGAAAAAGTTGGTTGACAAGGCTATTGGTGACGGGATGAAGGGTATTGCACTCACAGATCACGGTAATATGTTTGGTGTAAAGGAGTTTACCGACTATGTGAATAAGAAAAATAAAGATGCTGATAAGGAAATAAAGGCTATCAAAAATAAGATAGAAGAACTCAAGTCTGCAGAGAATCCAGATTCTTCGGATATGGAGAATTTGGTTAAAAGCCTTGAGGAGGCAGAGTCTAAAGTATTTATTCCTATTGTAGGATGTGAAATGTATGTGGCAGAAAAGTCACTAAAGGATCGTGATAACAAAAGGGATACAGGCCGACACCTTGTAGTTCTTGCTAAAAACGAGGTGGGCTATCACAACCTAATCAAATTGGTGTCAAAGGCTTGGACTGACGGGTATTATTATCATCCAAGAACAGACAAGGCAGAACTTGCTGCTCATAAGGAAGGCTTGATTATATGTTCTGCATGTCTTGGTGGAGAGTTGCCCCGCTATATAATGAACGGGCAGGTAGAAGAAGCGAAGAAAAGTGCCAAATGGTTTAAGGATACTTTTGGAGAAGACTATTACATTGAATTGCAATTGCACAAACCAACTGTTCCAAATGCAAATAAGGATGTTTATCCTCATCAAGTGGAAGTTAATAAGGCATTAATTCAAATTGCGAGAGAACTTGATATAAAGTTGATATGCACAAATGATGTTCATTTTGTTAATGAAAGCGATGCGGAAGCACACGACCGGTTGATATGCATTTCAACCGGAACGTTCGTGGATGATTGTGAGCGTATGTTATATACGAAGCAGGAATGGATGAAGACTCAAGCGGAAATGAATGAGGTTTTCGGTGATATTCCTGAAGCCCTTGAAAATACAATGGAAATTGTTAATAAAGTTGAGCGATATTCTATTGAGCATGGGCCAATCTTGCCTAATTTTCCACTGCCAGAAGGCTTTACGGACAATAATGACTATTTGCGCCATCTTGTATATGTAGGCGCTGAAAAGCGTTGGGGAAAGGAGTTGACAGAGGAACAGGTAGAGCGTCTTGACTTTGAGTTGGCGACTATTAAGAATATGGGATTCCCTGGATACTTTCTTATTGTGCAAGACTTTATTAATGCTGCAAGACAGATGGGTGTTTCTGTAGGTCCTGGTCGTGGCTCTGCTGCCGGCTCTGCAGTTGCGTATTGCTTAGGTATTACGCAAATTGACCCAATCCAGTATGACTTGCTTTTTGAGCGTTTCCTTAATCCAGACCGTATTTCTCTTCCTGATATTGATATTGACTTTGATGATGATGGTCGTGCTGTTGTGTTGAGATATGTAACACAAAAGTATGGAGCTGAAAAGGTAGCCCATATTATAACATACGGAACCATGGCTTCGAAGTCGGCAATTAAGGATGTCGCTCGAGTAATGCGCCTGCCTTTGTCGATGAGTGACAAATTGGCTAAGATGGTACCAGACAAAGATATAGAAGTTAATGGTTCAAAATATAAAGTTAATCTTGCTAATTGCTATGAGCATGTCCCGGAATTGAAAGAGCAAGTTGAGCATGGGGAAGCATTGGTGAGAGAAACTTTAAAATATGCGCAGGCTCTTGAGGGTAATGTGCGAAACACAGGCGTTCATGCTTGCGGAGTTATCATTGGACGTGACGATATTACAGACTGGGTTCCTGTTGCAACAGCCACTGATAAGGATGGAGAAAAGGTACTTGTTACTCAATATGAAGGCTCTGTTATTGAATCAACAGGTTTGATAAAAATGGACTTCCTTGGACTTAAAACGCTTTCTATTATAATGGAAGCGCTTACAAATATCAAGGAAACGAGGAATATAGACCTTAATATTGACACTATTCCAATTGATGACCCTAAGACATATCAACTATATTGTGAGGGTCGAACAACGGGAACTTTCCAATTTGAATCTCCTGGTATGCAAAAATACCTAAGAGAGTTAAAACCTTCAACTTTCGAGGATCTTATTGCCATGAATGCCTTGTATAGACCAGGACCGATGGAGTATATTCCTCAGTTTATCAAGAGAAAACACGGGGAAGAGCCAATTTCATACGATATTCCTATTATGGAAAAATATCTTAAGGATACGTATGGAATTACGGTATATCAAGAGCAAGTCATGCTTCTGTCGCGTTTGCTTGCTGACTTTACGCGTGGTCAGTCTGACGGTTTGCGTAAGGCGATGGGTAAGAAATTAAAGGATAAACTGGCAGAACTTAAACCTTTGTTTATCAATGGTGGCAAGAAGAATGGTTATAATCCAGAAGTTCTGGAGAAAATTTGGGCAGATTGGGAGAAATTTGCTTCTTACGCATTTAACAAGAGTCACGCAACATGCTATAGTTGGGTAGCCTTCCAAACAGCATATTTGAAGGCTAATTATCCTGCAGAATATATGGCTGCCGTTCTTAGTCGTAACCTTAACGATATTGCAAAACTCACTAAATTCATGGATGAGTGTAAGGTTATGAAGATTGACGTTAAGTCTCCTGATGTTAATGAAAGTCGCGCTAAGTTTAGTGTAAATAGTAAAGGGCAGATCCGTTTTGGCCTTGCAGCTATTAAAGGAGTTGGACTGAATGCTGTTCAGGCAATTCTTGATGAGAGAAAAAAGAATGGACCATTTAAGTCAGAATATGATTTGGTTGAGAGAATAAATCTTTCTGCCTGCAATAGAAAAGTTATTGAGAGTTTGGCTTTGGCTGGTGCTTTTGATTGCTTTGGAGTAAACCGTGAGGATTATGAAAAGACAGAAGATCAGCCATCATTTGCAGAAGCCCTTGTTAGGTACGGACAGCAGTATCAGAATAATAAAGCAAACGAATCCGCTTCTCTATTTGGTGATTTGGAGGAAATAGAAACCGCCAAACCGGAACCAGAAGGCCGTCACACCTGGTCAGAAATTAAACAGTTGGATAGAGAGCGGGAACTTGTTGGCGTCTATTTGTCTGCACATCCTCTGGATGGCTATTATGCTGAAATAAAATATGGATGTAATATCCAGGCTCAAGACTATGGAACGGAAAGGCAGATTGAAAATTTTGAATACGTTATTGCTGGTTTGGTAGTCGAGTCAAAGGAGTTAGCTTCTCGAACAGGTTCAAAATTCGGGGTTATTAAGTTGGAAGATTTTTCAGGTACTGCCGATTTGCGTTTGTTTGGTAGAAATTATGAGCAATATGGACCTTTATGTCAAGAAGGAACAGCAATAGTAATAAAATATACCTACCAGCCTCCTCGTTATCAAAGAAAAGATGCGGAAAATAAAATGTTCATGACAATTCTTTCAATTGATAGAATTGATAATGTTAGTGGTAGTATGATAAATAAAATCACTTTAAAAATGAATGAATCAGACATCTGCCGCTCAGAAGTTGTCAGCCTATTGGAAGAATACACAACTGAAAATGATGAAGAAAAATCATTGGCTTTCAGTGTTGAATTAATGAATACTGAACAAAATAGAGTTATAGAATTGCAGTCAGGTGTTAAGTTTAAAGTGAGTAAGGAGGCATTATGCATATTAGATGATTTAGGTATTGATTATTCAATTTCTTCACCAAATCAATCTATTTAGTTTTTGTATCAAAAGAAAATTTCATAACTTTGTAAAAATATTATTAATATATAATTTAGAATAAAATGGCTAAACAATTAACAGATAATAATTTAGAGGCTGTGTTGCAGTCAGAAGGTCTTATAGTAATCGATTTCTGGGCAGAGTGGTGTGGTCCATGTAAGAAATTGTCTCCTGTTGTTGATGAGTTGGCAGAAGAAATGGAGGGAGAAGTTGACATTTATAAATGTGATGTTGATGAGAACTCAGAAGTTTGCGACCAATTCGGCATTAGAAATATCCCAACTGTGATTTTTTATAAAGGAGGTAAGGTTGTTGACAAACACGTCGGTACAGCAACAAAAGCTCAATTGGCTGAAAAAATTGCAGCAAATAAATAAGAATAAGTATAGATTTAGGGAGTAATAGTGCTTTAGCATTATTACTCCTTTTTAGTATTTAAAATATGGTAATTAATAGTATTCTTGGAGTTGTTGTAGCCATTTTACTGCTTATTTGTTTTTTATTGGAAAAGAAGAGAATGACTGCAAAGGTGGAAGCAGATAAAGCAATTGCACTACTGGATTATGAAAAAAAGAGAAGTGCAGACTTGCTGTCCCGGCTGGAGACTTCAGAAAAAAAAATTTCTGACTTGCAAAAGGATATATTGCAAATTTCTAAGGATAAATCCTCTTTACGGCAAAAATTGCAGTCAATAGAAGAGGATAGAGTGCGTTTAGAAAAAGAGACGCATGACAGGTTCTCTGTTCTTGCACAAGAAATTTTAGAAAAGAATACTAAATCGTTTAGCCAAAGTAGCGAGAATAGCCTTGGGCAGTTGTTAAAGCCTCTTAAAGAAAATATTGACGCATTCAAAGCATTGATTGTCAATACGTCTGCAAATGATGCAAGACAGCATGGTGAATTGCAGTCAAGTATAAAGCAGTTACTTGAAGCCAATAATTCCATTGGTAAGGAAGCAAAAGAACTGACAAATGCTTTGCGAGGAAACTCTAAAGTTCAAGGTGATTGGGGTGAAATGATTTTGACAACATTGCTACAAAAATCTGGTCTTAAGGAAAATGAGCAATTCTTTGTTCAAGTTGCGAAAAATTCGGACGGCTCTTTAATTAAGACGGAAAATGGAAAGAGCCTTAGGGCAGATGTTGTTGTTAAATATCCGGATGAAAAATATGTTGTTATTGATTCTAAGGTGTCGTTAACTGCGTACGTAAACTATATGAATGCTGACAATGAAGAGGATAGGGCGGTTTTTGGTAAAAAGCATGTTGATTCTGTTCGTGCTCACGTAAAGGAACTTACTGGAAAGAACTATCAAGATTATGTAGGAGTTGACCCATCTGAGAGAATGGATTATCAACTTATGTTTATCCCAAATGAGCATGCATATTTGGTTGCGATGACGTTAGACAATAAGATTTGGCAAGAAGCTTACGACAATAGAATCGTTATAATAAGTCCTGCTCATGTGATGTCAACTTTGCAACTTATTGCACAATTATGGAAACGTGATAATCAGAATAAAAATGCTTTGGCAATAGCAACAGAAAGTGGCAAACTGTATGATAAATTTGTTGGTTTTGTGGAGGATATGAAAAAAGTAGAGAATGCTTTAAATACTGCTCAACGCTCGTTTAATGATGCTTCTAAAAAACTGTCAACCGGAAACGGAAATATAGTTACTCGGCTGAATAAGATAAAGACTCTTGGAGCAAATGCAACAAAACTTATTCCTAATGAAACAGACGATTAGGAATACTTCGCAAAAATTCGCATTTGACTTATAAATCGATTTTTTTTGTTTAAATAGATGTTATTTCAATTTTAATCATTAATTTTATAGCAAATTTGATTCACTGAAAATATTAACCTAAAAATACAATAAATGAAGATAACTTTTCATATCGATTATGGCACCAATTGGGGAGAGTCGATATATTTGACTGGCGACATCGAAGAGTTGGGAAAATGGCAAGAAGAATTATCTGTACCTATGAGTTACGATAATGGGACTTGGACAGCAACAATCGAGGTTGATTCTTCTAAAAAAGAATTCAAATATTCATTCTTGGTAAAATGTGATAATGTTGTTTCGAGAAAGGAATGGGGTTCTGCTCATACGTTCAAATCAGGGAAACGCATTCGCTCTTATGAAATATTTGATAAGTGGAGAGACCAGCCTTCCGACAAGTCTTTCTATTCTTCTATGTTTACGGAAGCCGTTTTTAGAAGAGACAAGAAAGAGTATGAACCCGTTGAAGTTGGTGGCATTCAAATCCGAGCATTTGCACCGACAGTAAAACCTGAAGAAGATCTTGCTATTGTCGGAGAATCTGAATTCTTAGGAGGATGGAATACTGATAAAGCATTGGTCATGAATGATGCTGATTATCCTGAATGGTCTGCAAATATTCCGTTCCCAAATGATGATTCTGATTTGGTGTTTAAGTTCGTTAAGATAAATAGAAATACTGGTCTTGTAACTTGGGAATCTATTAATAATCGTGTTGTAAGTTTGTCTTTTTCTAAAAACAAGACAACAGCAGCTATATTCTCGGGATTCCATTTTGAAGACACATCAGCAGCATGGAAAGGTGCTGGTACTGCAATTCCTATTTTTTCTATAAGAACTAATGAAGACTTTGGTGTAGGTGATTTTGTCAGTTTAAGAAAAATGGTTGACTGGTTGGCTTTAACAGGGCAAAAGGTACTTCAAATCCTGCCAATCAATGATACGACCATGACAGGAACATGGCAAGATTCTTACCCATATAATGCAAATTCAACATTCGCTTTGCATCCAATGTATTTGCGCGTTGAATGCTTAGGCGAGTTAAGCGATGCTTCTAAAGCGGAACATTTCAACAATCTTAGAAATGAATTAAATAGTTTGCCTCAAGTTGATTACGAAAAAGTTAATCAGGCAAAAACTGAATATTCAAAGTTGATTTTTGCAGAAAAGGGACAAGAAGTTCTTTCAAGCGAAGATTTCAAGTCTTTCCTTAACAATAATTTCTATTGGCTGAAATCGTATGCTGCATTTTGCGTACTGAGAGATAAATTTGGCACAGCAGATTTCTCAAAATGGTGTGATTATGCTGTTTATGATCAGAAAAAGGTTGATGCAATGATTAATAGTAATCAAGATGAAATCAACTATATCTATTATATTCAGTATAATCTTGACAAGCAACTCCGCGAAACTCGCGATTATGCTCATTCTCGTAATGTCGTTTTAAAAGGAGATATACCAATCGGCATCAGTCGCACAAGCGTTGATGCATGGGTTAATCAGGATTTGTTTAATATGGATTGCCAGGCTGGAGCGCCACCTGATGATTTTACTGCCCTCGGACAAAACTGGGGATTCCCTACTTATAACTGGGATAAAATGGCAGAGGACGGTTTCCAATGGTGGAAAAACAGAATGGTTAAGATGTCGGAATATTTTGATTTGTACCGTATAGACCACATTCTTGGTTTCTTTAGAATTTGGCAGATTCAAATGACTGCTGTTCATGGCTTGCTTGGTACATTCAATCCCGCAATGCCATATTCTGTTGATGAGTTGAGAAATAATTTTGACTTCTGGTTAAACGTTGAAACTCAAACAAAGCCATATATTCGCGATTATTTCTTGAATGACTTCTTTGGCGAATACACAGAAGAAGTAAAGCACACATTCCTAAATAAGAATGGTGACGCATATTCATTTAAAGAGTTCGTTGACAACCAGAGTAAAGTTGTTGAATATTTTGCAGATAAGGAGCAAAACGAGAAAAACATCCGTATTAAGGACGCTTTGTTAGGATTACATGATGAAGTTCTCTTTATTGAAGACGCAAACGAAAAAGGCAAATATCATCCAAGAATTTCTGCTCACTTCACTTACACATATCGAGCATTGACCGACTATGAAAAGTGGTGTTTCAACAGATTATATAATGATTTCTTCTATCACAGACACAATGATTTCTGGTATGGTAAGGCTATGATGAAATTGCCGGCATTGGTTAATTCTACAGATATGCTTGTTTGTGGAGAAGATTTGGGTATGATTCCGGATTGCGTTCCAGCAGTTATGCAAGAACTTCAAATATTGTCTTTGGAAATCCAAAGAATGCCGAAAGACCCGAAGGTTGAATTTGGTAATCCATATCATTATCCTTATTTGTCAGTATGCACAACTTCTACCCATGATATGGGAGGAATCCGACAATGGTGGGAAGAATGTGGTGACAAACGTCAAAGTTTCTTTAACCACATGCTTGGACAGTCAGGAGAAGCACCATTCTTTGCAGAGCCATGGATTTGTGATATAATTCTTAGCCAACACATGGAATCACCGGCAATGCTAAGCGTTATCCCTTGGCAGGATTGGATGTCTATTGATGGAAATCTTAGGAGAAGCAATCCTAAAGATGAACAGATTAATGTTCCTGCTATTTCTCGCCACTATTGGAGATATAGAATGCATATTGCAGTGGAAGAATTGATTGAAAAGGACGAGTTGAACCGCATTATTAAAAATAAAATTACAAGAAGCGGTAGATAAAGTTGTATAGTTGTATTATTTAAGAAGATGGTGTGTCTGTAATATTCAGGTGCACCATCTTTTTTCGCATAATTGGCTTGTTGTGGTTGGTATTTTTTTGCTACTGAGCATAAAAAAAGCTCTTTAGAAGAATTCTCAGCAGTGGAAATTAAAGTTGTTGCCAAAGGCGGTGCTTTTGAGGTTAGCGGAGCCGAGGGCGAACGAGTAGAGGTTTGTAGTCTCAGCGGTCATTGCGTTTATAGTGGAATGGAAACAAGCATTCCAGTTGAGAAAGGCATTTACATCGTTCGCGTCGCAGGCTAAACAATAATGCAAATTTATTGATTAAGGTTCGGCACTTTGGGTTTCCCCCAGAGTGCCGTTTTTTTTGACAGGGGGATTTTATAGTAGATAGTACGGATAGTAATTATAGGAAGGATAGGATATGGCGGACAATGATTGAATCTAAAATTATTTCGGAAAATATTATCATTGGATAAGATAGGCATTGGTTCGGCATAAAAAATCCAAAAACTTCCGTTTTTGTTTTTTTCTACGCTCACCTTGCACTATCTTTGTAAAAGATAGGATACTGTGCGGTTTTGTTCAGTATTAGGTAAAAGATTTAATTGCTATACTATGAATATAAATCAAATCAACAAGGCGGCTGATAATCTAAGGATATTGGAGGCTGCGATGGTCGAAAAGGCAAAGTCAGGTCACCCAGGTGGTGCAATGGGTGGTGCAGATTTCACAAATCTGCTCTATGCCAAGTATCTTGTATATGATCCGGAAAATCCGCATTGGTTTATGCGAGACCGCTTCTTCTTGGATCCTGGTCACATGTCAACTATGCTCTATGGTGCATTGTATTTTTGTGGTAAATATACAATTGAAGACTTGCAGGCATTTCGTCAGTGGGGTTCGGTAACTCCTGGTCACCCAGAGGTGGATATTGAAAGAGGAATTGAGAATGCTTCAGGTCCGTTGGGTCAAGGTCATGTTATGGCCGTTGGAGCAGCAATTGCTGAAAGATTTTTTGTGGCCCGTTTTGGAGAAGTCGTTTCTCACAAGACTTTTGCATTTATCTCAGATGGTGGTATTCAAGAGGAAATTTCACAAGGAGCAGGTCGCTTGGCCGGTTATCTTGGCTTGAATAATTTGATTATGTTCTATGATAGTAATAAGGTGCAGTTGGCTTCTATGGTTGACGCAACATCAACGGAAGATACTGCAGCTAAATATAAAGCTTGGAACTGGAATGTTATAGAAATTGACGGATGCAATCCTGTTGAAATAGCAGATGCACTTGAAAACGCTCTTGCGGAAGAAAAACGCCCTACAATAATTATAGGTGATACCGTAATGGGTAAAGGCTGCGTTACGGAGAATGGAGAAAACTTTGAGTTCAAGTGCAGCACACATGGCAATCCTTTGAGCAAGTCAGGAGCAAGTTATGAAAAGACAATTTCAAACTTGGGTGGTGATCCTGAAAATCCATGGGTACTTTTCCCTGAGACAAAGGAATTATATGAAGCTCGAAAGAAGGAATTAAAGGCTATCGTTGCAGAAAGAAAAGCAAAGTTTGAAAAATGGGCATCTGAAAATCCAGAAAAAGCACAAGAATTGCAGAATTATATTGACGGCAAGATGCCCGAAATTGATTACAAGGCTATTGCACATAAACCGAATATTGCAACTCGTGCTGCATCGGCAGACGTTTTGGCAGAACTTGGTGATAAACTTGGCAATATGATTGTTTCTTCAGCAGACTTGGCTAACAGTGATAAGACAGAGGGCTTCATAAAGAAGAAGGGTCATTTGTTTGCGCCTCGTGATTTTTCTGGAACATTCCTACAGGCAGGTGTTGCAGAATTGACGATGGCTTCTATTATGAATGGTATTGCCTTGCATGGAGGCCTTCAATGTGCATGTGGAACGTTCTTCGTATTTTCAGATTATATGAAACCTGCCTTTAGAATGGCTGCTTTAATGGAGTTGCCTGTGAAATACGTTTGGTCTCATGACTCATTCCGTGTTGGAGAAGACGGTCCGACTCACGAACCTGTTGAGCAGGAAGCTCAGTTACGCTTGATGGAAGAGTTGAAAAATCATTCAGGAAAAAATAGTATTCTTGTGTTGCGACCTGCTGATAGTGCAGAAACAACTATCGCTTGGAAAATGGCAATGGAAAACAAGGATACGCCAACTGCTTTGATTTTGACACGGCAAAACATTAACGACATAGCTCCAAAAGGAACAGACCGATATGAGGAAGCAAAAGAGATGGAAAAAGGTGGTTACGTTGTTTTGGAGTGTGATGCGCCAGATGTTGTGTTGGTAGGAAACGGTTCCGATGTTTCTTTGCTTATAGGTGCTGCAAAAGAACTTGAAGGCAAGGGAGTGAAGTCTCGAGTGGTTTCAATGCCATCAATCGGACTTTGGAGAAATCAATCAGCAGAATATAAAGAAAGTGTTATACCTTCAGGTGTTCCTGTATTTGGAAAAACATCAGGACTTCCATCAACATTTGCTACTGTAGTGGGTGCAAACGGAATGGTTTCGGGATTGGATCATTTCGGCGAATCAGCCCCGGCAGGAGTACTTGAGGAGAAATTTGGGTTTACTGTAGAGCATACAGTTTCAGAGATTTTGAATTTTTTGGGCAAATAATATTTTTATAAAATAATCAAAGGATGCAGTCATAATTTTTAAACATTTTATGCTGCATCCTTGTTGTTTATATAGTAAGTTACGATTTTCGTTTGTAGCTATTAAAATGCATAAAAACGGAATTTGTTTTTTGCAGATTCTTGAAAATGTATTATCTTTGCATCTTGAATGCAAAAATACTATCTATAGTATGAGACAATTAAAGATTACAAAATCAATTACCAATCGTGAGAGTGCGTCACTTGACAAGTATTTACAAGAAATTGGCCGTGAGGAGTTGATTACGGTTGATGAAGAAGTTGAACTTGCTCAACGAATTAGAAACGGTGATCGTGCTGCATTGGATAAATTGACCCGTGCAAATCTTCGATTTGTTGTTTCTGTGGCAAAACAGTATCAAAACCAGGGTTTAAGTCTTCCAGACTTGATCAATGAAGGTAATTTAGGCTTGATTAAAGCAGCACAGAAATTCGACGAGACACGTGGTTTTAAGTTTATTTCATACGCGGTTTGGTGGATTCGACAATCTATCCTTCAAGCCTTGGCAGAGCAATCAAGAATTGTAAGATTGCCACTTAACCAAGTCGGTTCGCTCAATAAGATTAGTAAAGCCTTGTCTAAGTTTGAGCAGGAAAATGAAAGACGCCCGTCTCCAGAGGAATTGGCAAAAGAATTGGATTTGCCAGTTGATAAGATTTCGGATACGTTGAAGGTTTCTGGACGTCACATTTCTGTTGATGCACCGTTTGTAGAGGGTGAGGATAATAGTTTGCTTGATGTGTTGACAAATGATGATTCTCCAGCAGCGGATTCTTCGCTGACAAAAGAGTCATTGTCGAAAGAAGTTGACCGAGCACTGAACCAGTTGCATGACAGAGAGCGTGAGATTTTGAAAATGTTCTTCGGTATCGGTTGTCAGGAAATGACACTTGAAGAGATTGGTGCAAAATTTGATTTGACTCGTGAACGTGTTCGTCAGATTAAAGAAAAGGCGATTAGAAAGTTAAAAGGTCAAAAAAGTAGATTATTAAAATCGTATCTCGGAGATTAGTTCCGCAGAAGTAAAAGTAAAAGAAATGAAGGGGTAAGCAGGGTCTTGCCCCTTTTGTCGTTATTATAAGTAAACATTTGCACTTTGCTAAGTGACGGTTTTTTCGTACCTTTGCAAAGAATATTATTAAGGTAAAAATGATAGCAGTAACAAATTTGGCAATGCAGTTTGGAAAGCGTGTGCTTTTTCAGGATGTTAATCTAAAATTCACGCAAGGAAACTGTTATGGAATTATCGGTGCTAATGGAGCCGGAAAGAGTACATTGATGAGAATTTTGTCAGGAGAATTGTCTCCGACAAAAGGAACTATACAGCAGGGAGCAGGAGAGAGAATGTCCGTCCTTAGTCAGGACCACTTCGCATTTGATGAGTTTACAGTAATGGATACCGTTCTCCAGGGGCACACTGTCCTTTGGGATATAATGAAGGAAAAAGACACCCTCTATGCTAAAGAGGATTTTTCAGATGCAGATGGTATTAGAGCATCAGAATTAGAGGAAAAGTTTGCAGAATTGAACGGTTGGAATGCAGAAAGCGACGCTGCTGCATTGCTTTCAGGCCTTGGCATTAAAGAGGACAAGCACTACACTCTAATGAAAGACATGAGTGGTAAGGAAAAGGTCCGCGTATTGCTGGCGAAGGCTCTTTTTGGTAATCCAGACAACTTGCTTCTTGATGAGCCAACCAATGACCTTGACCTTGAAACCGTTGCGTGGTTAGAGAACTATTTGTCAAATTGTGAAAATACAGTGTTGGTAGTTTCTCACGACCGTCACTTCCTTGATGCCGTTTCAACGCACACTTTGGATATTGACTATAATAAGATTTCTCTCTTCGCTGGTAACTATAGTTTCTGGTATCAGTCTTCACAATTGGCTTTGCGTCAGCAACAACAGCAAAACAAGAAAGCCGAGGAAAAACGTAAGGAGTTGTTGGAATTTATTCAACGATTCAGTGCCAATGTTGCTAAATCAAAGCAGACAACAAGCCGCAAGAAGATGCTTGAGAAACTTAATGTTGAGGAAATTCAGCCATCATCACGCCGATATCCGGGCATTATCTTTACCCCAAATCGTGAGCCGGGAAATAAAATTCTTGAGGTGCATGGTTTGACAGCATCTGTTGATGGCGATTTGCTTTTCAAGGATGTCAACTTGACCATTGAAAGAAATGATAAGGTGGTATTCTTAAGCCATGACCCGAGAGCCATGACTGCCTTCTTTGAAATTATTTCTGGCAATAGAAAGGCTGATGAAGGTTCCTACGAGTGGGGGCAAACAATTACAACAGCATATTTGCCACTTGACAATACAGAGTTCTTTAATACAGATATGAACCTTGTTGATTGGTTATGCCAGTTTAGTAATGATTCGAGCGAAATATATTTGAAAGGATTCTTGGGTAAGATGCTTTTCTCTGGTGAGGAAGTTTTAAAAAAGGCTTCTGTTTTGTCTGGAGGTGAGAAAATGAGATGTATGATTGCAAAGATGATGATGACAGATGCTAATACTCTTATTCTTGATTCCCCAACCAACCACCTTGACCTCGAGTCTATTCAGGCATTTAATAATACTTTGCAAGCGTTTAAGGGTAATATCTTGATGTCATCACATGACCACGAGTTTATCCAAACAGTTTGTAATAGGGTTATTGAATTGACTCCAAATGGAATTATCGATAAGATTATGGATTTCGATGATTACTTGACAGATGAGAGAGTTTTGGCATTGAGAGAAAAACTATATAATAACAATTAAGAAGATGGTAAAGCATATTGTATCATTTAAGTTGAAAGGCTCAGCAGAGGAGCGTCTTGAAGTTGCAAAGAAATTCAAGCAGGCACTTGAGGCTCTTCCGGAGCAGATAGAAGTACTTAAAAGTATCGAGGTCGGTTTGAATGAGAATCCGGCAGAGACTTGGGATCTTGTATTGGTTGCAATAGTAGAAAAGATGGAGGATGTAGAGGTTTATGCTAAACATCCGGCACATGTTGCTGCTGCTTCAATTATTGCAAACAATAAAGAAAGCAGGGCTTGTGTGGATTTTAATTGCTAAAATCAATAATTGCCGTTAGCTGCTATAGACTACATATATATTTATCATATTCAATGGATTAAAGTTTCTTTTCAAGATTCTTACGAAAATTTAAAAAGATGATTTTAAAACTAAATCAAAAGAAAATTCGAAAATAATCGAAAATATTTTCGTTAAAACCTTGTATATAGGAATAATTTATATAAATTTGCATCATAATAATAAACGGAATGAACAAGAACTTGTTTGCATATTATTTCTTTTTTTACTTTTATTTTGAAAAAAATAAGAGCGGGATGATATGTGAATAGTCAAGAAGTACAGTATAGCAATTAATCATATAAAGTCCCGCATATATATGCGGGACTTTTTTTATTGAAACGATATGGTGAAAAGAGTAACAATTCAAGGAGTGGAAGGCTGTTTCCATGATGCGGCGGCAAGACGCTATTTTAAAGGAGAAGATATTGAAGTAGTTTCTTGTGAAACATTTCATAGCATGTTTGATGCTTTAAATTCCGATGCGTCGCTTATTGGTATTATGGCAATTGAAAATACAATTGCAGGAAGTCTTTTGCAGAACCATGAACTTGTGAGACTAAACAATCTGAAAGTTGTTGGAGAGTACAAGATGCGTATTTCTCACGTATTGGCTGCTTTGCCTGGACAGTCAATAGCCGATTTGTGCGAAGTAAACTCCCACCCAATGGCATTGATGCAGTGCGAACAGTATCTTTTAGGACATAAAAATCTAAAGATGGTAGAGAAGAATGATACAGCAGGCAGTGCAAAAGAAATATCAGAAAGCGGACTTATGGGTCATGGCGCTGTATGTGGTAGATATGCTGCAGATTTATATGGATTGAATATTTTAGAAGAAGGCATTGAAACAAATAAGCGTAATTTTACTCGCTTCCTTATATTGGCTGATCCAGTTATGGAGAGAGAACTTAAGATAGGAAAAGTGATAGATAAGGCTTCTTTAGTTTTTACATTGCCTCATACTCAAGGCAGTTTGGCTAAGATTCTCACCATTCTTTCGTTTTATGATATAAATTTGTCGAAAATCCAGTCAATTCCGATTATTGGGAGGGAATGGGAATACAGATTCTTTATAAATGTTACGTTTGATGACTATACTCGTTACCGTCAGTCAATAGAGGCTGTTCGTCCGTTAATTAGTGATTTTAAGATTTTAGGTGAATATTCATCATTTAATGAAAATGAAGACAATGAATAGTGTAGAGCCGGCAAGGAGAGTGATGCAAGTTAAAGAGTATTACTTTTCAAAAAAATTGAAAGAGGTAGCTATGCTTAATAAGCAAGGCTTAGACATCATATCTCTTGGTATAGGAGGTCCAGATCTTCCTCCCCATAAGAAAGTTATAGACACTTTATGTGCAGTTGCCAAAAAAAATGATACTCATGGCTATCAGCCTTATGTTGGTTTGCCGGAGTTGAGAAAAGCTTATTCAGACTGGTATTATAGGTGGTATGGTGTTCAATTAGATTCAGAGTATGAGATACAGCCGCTTATAGGTTCGAAGGAGGGTATCTTGCATACTACTCTTGCGTTTGTCAATCCTGGTGATGGAGTACTCGTGCCTAATCCAGGTTATCCAACCTATACATCAGTAAGCAAACTTGCAGAAGCAAAAATTTACACTTATAATCTTACAGAGAAAAACGGTTGGTATCCAAATTTCGATGAGTTGGAGAATTTGCCTTTGGATGAAATAAAACTGATGTGGGTAAATTATCCAAATATGCCAACAGGAACGCCTGCAACGATAGAACTTTTTGAGCAACTTGTTGCCTTTGGTAAAAAACATAATATAGTTATTGTCAATGATAATCCATATAGTTTTATTTTAAATGATAAACCTATAAGTATTTTGTCTGTAGAAGGGGCTAAAAACATTGCTATTGAAATGAATTCTTTAAGCAAGTCACATAATATGGCTGGATGGCGTATGGGGATGTTGGCATCTAATCGTCAATTTATTGAGTGGATACTTAAAGTAAAGTCGAATATTGATTCTGGTCAGTTTAAACCAGCAATGGAAGCAGCTGTAGAGGCTCTCGGTTGTGATAAAGACTGGTATGAAACACTCAACAAGGTATATGCCAGACGCCGTAAGATAGCAGAACGTATTATGGAGGCTTTAGGATGTGAGTTTGATTCCAGTCAAAAAGGACTTTTCCTTTGGGGCAAAATACCACAAACAGCAGAATCTTCTGAGAAGTTCGCTGACCGAATTCTATATGAAGCAAGGGTTTTCCTAACGCCTGGTTTTATATTCGGGTCAAATGGAGAAAGATATATAAGAATTTCACTTTGTGCAAAAGAAGACAAAATGGAAGAAGCGTTAAGTCGAATAAAAAAAATAAGATAAATATGGAAAATATAAAACAAATAGTTTTTGATGGGATAGATTGCAAGCGACCTATAGTGATTGCTGGTCCTTGTAGTGCCGAAACTGAAGAACAGGTTATTACAACAGCAAAAGATTTGGCAAAATCAGGGATACAGATATTTCGTGCTGGTATATGGAAACCGAGGACAAAGCCTGGAGGCTTTGAAGGTGTCGGCAAGGATGGACTTCCATGGCTTCAGCGTGTAAAAAAAGAAACAGGTATGTTGATTGCAATAGAGGTTGCAACTCGTGTTCACGTTGAAGAGGCTTTAAAAGCAGGAATAGATATTTTATGGATTGGAGCGAGAACATCAGCAAATCCATTTGCTATGCAGGAGATTGCAGATACTTTGTCTGGGTTTGGGACAGAAGTTCCTGTGCTCGTAAAAAATCCGGTAAATCCAGATCTGGAACTGTGGATTGGAGCTATGGAAAGGTTGTATAATGCTGGAGTTAAACGAATTGGAGCCATTCACCGAGGGTTTAGTGTTTATGGAAAGCATATATACAGAAATTTGCCGCAGTGGCATATTCCAATTGAATTGCGTCGCAGGTATCCTAATATGACCATATTCTGTGACCCGTCTCATATAGGAGGGAAGAGAGAACTTGTTGCTCCATTATCACAACAGGCTATGGATTTGGGGTTTGATGGTCTCATTGTTGAATCGCATTGTGAGCCTGATTGTGCATGGAGTGATAAAAGTCAGCAAGTAACACCTGAAGTGTTAAACTTTATTCTAAATACGCTTGTGGTAAGAGATACGACTCAAACAACAGAAAGCCTGACACTATTGCGTCAGCAAATAGACCAGATAGACAACGAACTAATAGAATCACTTGCCAAGAGAATGAGGGTTAGCCGTGAGATTGGTCAATATAAAAAGGAGCACAACATGCCTGTTTTGCAAACTGGCAGATATGATGATATTTTGAACTCTCGAGCGAAGAGTGCCGAGGAAATGGGTATGAGTGGAGATTTTATGAAGGCTGTATATCAGGCTATCCACGAAGAGTCAGTTAGACAGCAGATAGAGGTCCTAAATAATCGTTTAAAATAATCGTTTATAAGATGAGAATATTGATTGTTGGAGCAGGTAAAATGGGAACTTTTTTCTCAGATTTGCTATGCTTTAAGCATACAGTTGGTATCTTTGATACAGATCCAATGCGTTTGCGTTTTACATTTAATGTGCAGCGGATGACGCAATTAGAAGAAATTAGAGATTTTAGTCCTGAATTGGTTATCAATGCAGCAACGGTAAAATATACAATTGAGGCATTTGAAATGATAATGCCATACCTGCCTAAAGATTGTATTTTGGCAGATATTGCATCCGTAAAGACAGGTTTGCCTGAGTTTTATACAGGTTGCAACCATCCTTATGTTAGCACGCACCCAATGTTTGGACCAACTTTTGCCTCGTTAAGCAATTTGTCAGATGAAAATGCCATTATAATTTCTGAAGGAGACCATCTCGGCAAGATATTCTTTAAGGATTTATATACTGAGTTGCATTTGAATATTCGCGAATATACATTTCTTGAGCATGATGAGGTGATTGCTTATTCATTGTCAGTTCCATTTACGTCAACTCTTGTTTTTGGAAGCGTTATGAAGCATCAAGATGCTCCAGGTACAACATATAAGCGACACATGACAATTGCGAGGGGCTTAATGTCGGAAGATGATTTTCTGTTAACGGAAATATTATTTAACCCGTTTACAGTTGGTAAGATTGATGAAATTCAAGAGAAGTTGGAGGCTCTAAAGAAAATTATTACAGAGAAAGATTCTGAAAGCATGGTAGAATATCTTGAAGATGTTCGTAAAAATTTAAAATAACAGGTAAAATAACTTTAGATAAAAGGGGTTCAACCTTTGATAGAATGTATCTCTCATTATGACTGGCTCGAAAATCCTTTAATTTTAAACGTTTAATAATTGAAAATAGAAACTGCAAGTTAAAAAATTTGTGGTATATTCTGGAATTAAGTAACTTTGTTGCCTAAATAATTAATAAACAAATACAACATTGGCACGAAAAAGAAAAGAGTTGCCTTTTTATGAAGGCGTAGAGATAGAGGCTGTTGCAGCCGAGGGTAAGAGTTTGACAAGAATAGGGGATATGGTTGTCTTTATTCCTTATGGTGCTCCTGGTGACGTTGTTGATATTAAGTTGGATAAGAAAAAACGCAATTATGCCGAGGCTCATATAGTTAATATGGTTAAGCCTTCGGAGATAAGGACAGTGCCAAAGTGCGAGCATTTTGGGGTTTGTGGCGGTTGCAAGTGGCAGCATCTCCCTTATTCGGAGCAACTGAAATTTAAGCAGACTCAGGTTTCGGATGCTTTGACAAGAATAGCAAAGGTGGAATTTCCTGAAATTAATCCTATTTTAGGTTCTAATGAAATATGGGAATATCGAAATAAGTTGGAATATACTTTCTCAAACAAATCCTGGATTTCTTTTGAAGATTTGCGTAGCGGCAAGGAAATTGCAGATAGAGATGCTTTGGGATTCCACATTCCTGGATGTTTTGATAAGGTCCTTGATATTAATAAATGCTGGTTGCAGGATAATATCAGCAATGAGTTGAGATTGTTTATAAAGCAGTATGTCAAGGAAAAAGGTTATACATTTTACGATCTCAAGGCGCAGACTGGTTTGATGCGTACTTTAATGGTTCGTGTTGTTACTACTGGCGAGATAATGCTTGTTGTTTCATTTGGAGAGGATGATCCGGAAAAGATAGAGGATGTTATGACTGCAATAGCAGAAAGGTTCCCGATGATAACATCTTTGCTATATTTGGTAAACCTAAAGGCAAATGATACTATAGGCGATCAAGAAATCATAACCTTTAAAGGGCGTGATTATATAGAGGAGAGAATGGAAGATTTTGTATTTAGAATAGGTCCGAAATCTTTCTATCAAACTAATTCAAAGCAGGCATACGAATTATATAAGGTTGTTCGCAGAATGGCTGGTTTAACTGGCTCTGAGTTAGTGTATGACCTATATACAGGTACTGGAACGATTGCAAACTTCGTTTCAAGAAAAGCAAGGCAAGTTGTTGGAATTGAGTATGTTCCAGAAGCGATTGAGGATGCAAAATTGAATTCCAAGGTTAATGGAATTGATAATACTCTTTTCTATGCTGGTGATATGAAGGACGTTTTGACAAATGAGTTTGTTGAGAAGCATGGCCGCCCGGAAGTGATGATTATCGACCCTCCAAGAGCGGGTATGCATAATGATGTTATTGATGTTATCCTCAATACAAAACCGCAACGACTTGTTTATGTTAGTTGCAATCCGGCAACGCAGGCGAGAGACCTTTCTTTGCTTGATACATTGTATAAGGTTACAGAAGTCCAACCAGTGGATATGTTCCCTCATACGCACCACGTGGAAAACGTTGTATCAATGGAACTGCGTTAAAAAATTATTTATTGAGTTTATTGGTGAGTGTGTGAATGTTTGAATTATAGTAATTCGGATTATTTGTAACGTTCTCGCCAATAAAGTCAGGAATAACATACTTTGTATTGCTGTCAGGCAATTCAATTTCCGCAAGGGTTATACCTTGCAAATCATCTAAAAATTCGTCAATTTCCCAGATAAAACCTTCAAATGGGACAATGTGGCGAATTTTTTTTATAACAGGAGGTTCGCAAATGTTTAATAATTCAGCAGCATCGGAAAAGGGAATCTCATATTCAAATTCTTTTCTGCTGTCAATCATGGTTTTTGTTTTGATAGTTATGAACCCTTTACTGTCTATAGTTCTTATTCGTATGGTTTTGCTTTTTTCTCGAGAAAGGTAGCCTTGAGAAATCGTGTGGCTTTCTGTTACCATGCCTTTAAAAGAGCTGTCTTTAACAAGGTATTTGTGTTCTATTTCGATATTCATAATTCATAGACAAAATAAAAGGTGTGTCAGGGTCTGTCCAACACACCTTTGTTGCTGTATTTATTTGAGTTTTTCGATAACCATTTCTATTGGGACTTGTTCTTGCGTACCGTTAACCATGTCTTTCAGCATGATTGTGTTGTTTTGCATTTCGGTTTCGCCGATTATTGCAACAAAAGGAATTCCACTATCGTTGGCATATCCCATTTGTTTCTTCATCTTTGCGTTTTCAGGGTAAAGTTCGCAAGATATACCGTGCTTCCTGAGTTCCTTGATATGCTTTAAAGAAGTTTTAGCTTCGTTTTCTCCAAAATTGACAAAGAGCAGTTTCGTTGCAGAAATAGTTTCTTTCGGGTACAAATCAAGTTGGTTAAGAACATCAAAAATGCGGTCTGCTCCAAAAGAAATACCAACGCCTGAAACATCATCTAAGCCAAATACGCCAGTTAGATTGTCGTAGCGGCCACCACCTGTGATACTTCCGATTTGAACGTCGTTAGCCTTTACTTCAAGGATGGAGCCAGTATAATAGTTCAATCCGCGGGCAAGAGAAACATCAAGTTCAAGAATAGAGTTGATTCCAAGTTCGTTAGTATTGTTGATAACGTAAGTCAACTCTTCGATACCCTTCATGCCTATTTCCGAGCTAGCAAGCATATCTGCAAGTTTGTTCAACTTTTCAGAGTTTGTACCTGCAAGTGTCAAGAGTGGTTGAAGTTTTTCAACGGCTTCATCGCTGATGCCTTTTTCTTTAAGTTCAAGATTAACATTGTCAAGTCCGATTTTGTCAATTTTGTCAATAGCAACTGTTATATCTATAATCTTATCAGGTTCGCCGATAATCTCTGCAATGCCGCTAAGAACCTTTCGGTTGTTAAGTTTTATGGTGATGTTAATTCCGAATTTTTCGAAAACTTCATCAATGATTTGAATGAGATCGATTTCATTGAAAAGAGAATTCGTTCCGATTATGTCAGCATCGCATTGGTAAAATTCTCTATAGCGTCCCTTTTGTGGCCTGTCGGCTCTCCATACCGGCTGTATTTGAAAGCGTTTAAAAGGAAACTGTATTTCGTTTCTGTGTTGAACGACAAAGCGCGCGAAAGGAACTGTAAGGTCATATCTTAAGCCTTTTTCAGATAGGGCAGAGGTCAACTTTGGGCAATTCCTTTCCAAGAGCTGCTCATCTGATGCTTTCTTTAAGAAGTCGCCAGAATTAAGTATCTTAAACAGAAGTTTGTCACCTTCTTCACCGTATTTTCCCATCAAAGTAGAAAGGTTTTCCATTGCAGGAGTTTCAATCTGATGGAATCCGTGAAGGGTAAAAACGCTTTTTATAGTGTCGAATATATAGTTTCTTTTTGACATTTCTTCGGGAGAAAAATCTCTCGTTCCTTTAGGAATAGACGGTTTTTGTGCCATTTCGTATATTTTTTATTTACTGCAAAATTAAGCAATAATATTGAAATAAGTATAATATGTAGAAGGTAATAATAAAAAACGGTTCCAGAACCTGAAACCGTTATATTCTTAGTGGTAAATGTTTTTAAGCATTATTACCAGCCAGCGGTGCAGGAATATTGAATACTCTTGTTGCTAGTTCTTTGTCGAGTTGGTAAATACCGAAACCATTGTCTCCAATTAAAGAAAGATGGTCAATGTATTCCTGTACATTTTTTTCTTCTTCAACCTGTTCGTCAACGAACCAAGTGAGCATACTTCTTGTCGCATAGTCATGCTCTTCTTCGGCTAAAGCATATAAGCCATTGATAAAAGAGGTTACCTTGCGTTCGTGTTCAAGTGTGCTTTTGAAAACATCAAGAGGGCTTGCCCAGTTTGTCTCTACAGCATCAATCGGTTTAAGAATTACGCGGCCCCCGCGGTTATGAACAAAGTTCATAAAAATCTCAGCGTGTGCTTGTTCTTCCTTGAATTGAACCTTGAACCAATTTGCAAATCCGCTTTTGCCTTCTGCTTCAAAGTATGCAGACATTGAAAGATAGAGATATGCAGACCAAAACTCTGCATTGATTTGAGCATTTAATGCTTCTTCTAATTTCTTGCTAAGCATAGTTTTTTGTTTTTTGTTATGGCAAAGTTACAATAAAAAAACGATAAAATAAATATTTTCATATTTGATTAAAAGGATTGGTTTTATAAACACCTTTTTATAGTCTTGTATCTATTAAATTATGGACCATTTTTTAAATTGTTTTAAAAAAATTGTGCAAAATATTTGGAACATTCAAAAATTATATATACCTTTGCACTCGAAATCAAAACGGTTCCATGGATGAGTGGCTTAGTCAGCGGTCTGCAAAACCGTGCACGGCGGTTCGAATCCGCCTGGGACCTCAAAAGAGATTATACTAAAGTATAATCTCTTTTTTTATTTATACCAGCCTAGTCCTGCCATAGCGTTACACAAAAAAGGGGGTCAGTAGATTTTTAGTGTGGATAACCATATAATTTAACAATACGGAAAAGGAAGAACTTCTTATCCGCAACACCTCTTAAATTAGCTCTGAACAGTTTGATTTTAACATTGAAAGATTCTTCCATCGCATTCGTTGAACGATTATTGTAGAAGTTAAGAATCTCGTCGTAGTGCTCATAGAATGTAGTGGCTATGACGTTGAATGAACGAAATCCAGCTTCTTCGACTTTGTTATACCATCGAGCCAAGGACAAACGGGCTGCATCCTTTATAGTGTTCTTTGAGAATATCATCCGCAGAGAATGGCAAAGGCAATATGCTTTCTTTATGTCAGGATATTCATTGAATAGTATTTCCGCCCTTTGTTTCTGCTTCTCAGTCCACTTGTCGGCAGACTTGAACAGCAGATAGCGTGAGCGTTTAAGCAATTCCCTGCAGGTGTCGCCGTTGGGGTATCGGTATGGAACATACTCCTCGTTGTTCAGCTTGGCTTCTTCCATCTCGTCGTTGGCCTGCTGGATGGCATTCCAGCGGTGCTTTATGCGAAGCTCCTGCACTGCATCACAGGCCAATTTCTGAATGTGGAAACGGTCGATGACGCGACTGGCTTTGGGAAATGCAGTCCTTGCAATCTTGCGCATGGAATCTGAAAGGTCAAGAGTCACTTCTTTAACGGCATAGCGGCTTTCCTCGTCAATTCGTTGTAGCACAGCTATTACATCCTCTGATTTAGTCCCCGCTACAACAGCTACCAGGGAACACTCTCTCGTAGAGGTGTTACGGTTGGTCACAAACGTATGCAGTTCACCGTTGGATAGTGACGATTCGTCTATGGCAATCCGAGGACCAATGTTGTCAGGGAATAGCAGCCACTCGTCTGCGTGTTCCAGTTGGTCCCGTATAGGAAAGTCTGTCACATTTACCAATACCGTTTATAGATATATATGTGATATTAGGATATATAATCACTTTATATAATATATGATGTTAGTTATAACTATTCTATTATAAAATCCATAAATTAATTGTAATTCGGCAAATTAATAAATAAATAGTAGCGTTTTAACTTCTTGAGGTTTTAGATTTCTGAACAAATCCTATGGCAGTACAGAAATATTCAAAAAATAAGCCGTAATGATATAAGTTCACTTATCACTTTTGAAATATACTAATAAAATAGGATAGGGGTATATAATCTACTAAAAAAAGGAATTTAGAAATTATGATATGCAAATATAAGCAGTTCTCAAATGTAAATTTTTTTTAATAAGCCACATTGGGTATAATTCAATTTGTAAACTGCGTACAATAGTTATTTGTAGAAATAGCAAGTAGTTTGCTAATGAGAATAAGCCTAAAAATATAAGTTTAACACTTTTATACATATAACACAAACCACACATAACCAATTAATTATGCTACAAATAATAAACTATGAATGTAATTAATGCAATCATTTGCTAATATTTAAACCAATGATTGAATAATGATTTGTAAGTATTTAAAATACAATGGAGTATAATACAAACTATAAATGGGAGGTTTAAATAAATATTGATTCTAAGGTTATTACTGTATTTTTTAATTTGCGTATGCGAATTCTATAAACTAAACTACGTATCTAAAAAGGTTTGCATAATAGAATTTAATTTTTTAAATTTGCAAATCCTAAATTTTGAAGTTTTTTAATATGAATATAGTAGAACGGTTGAATTCATTTCTTGAGCAATCTGGAATTACAAAGTCACAGTTTGCTGATAACTGCGATATACCCCGGCCTACAGCGTCACAGATATTAAGCGGCCGTAATAAAAAAATTAGCGATGATATTATTAGTAAGATCCATAATATATATCCTGAATTGTCAATTTCCTGGTTATTGTTTGGAGAAGGTGAAATGTTTGTATCTATAAATAGCGTACCTTCTTCTAAACCTTCTGAGATTCCTTTATTCTTAGATGCTCCTAACATCCTTTCAAAAGAATCGAAGGAAAAAGAGTTAAAAACCCCTGCGATGGCTGGTAATCTGGTGTTAGATAAAGAGATAACTAAAATTGTTGTGTTTTATTCAGATAATAGTTTTGAAGAATTTTATAAAAATATAAAATTATAACTTATAGACCAAAGTCAATCATGTATAAGCATTGCTGATATTGGCAATTTTAGTTGTTTATTCCCTCATAAAAATTCGGACAGTAATAGTTGCTACGTTCTACTAAGCCTAATTGGTAGATTCAAGAATTATGGCGTATCAATAATTGAACTTTGTCCAAAGGTTCTACAATCTTTTATGGGGACAGTCGATTTTTTAAGCATATTTACTAAAACATCTCAGTTTTTTATATTTAGTAACCCAAGTAACCTTTGTAGGGAATTTTATTTGACTCAGAATTTTCAGAAAAATAAGGGGTATGTTTTTCTATTTGCATCGAGAGCAATTTGAATAGCAAGACGCACGCATAGTTATTTTATATAAAAGTAAGGCTATAAATTTATGTTAATCCAAAATTCATGTGTGCTTCATTTTTGTTTTTATGGCAAAAGCCATTGCTGAAGGGTGGCTTTATATAGGTGTTTTATTGAGTATTTATTAGTAAAATATTTATTCGAATACAAAAATCATAATTTATATTATGTTAAGTAGGATGTGTGTCGATAATTGGAAATCCATTTCTTTTGTTCTTGACAAGTGATAACAAATCAAAACAGATTGTGGCTGTCAATTACTCAAGACATATAATATTTTCCAGATTCCTTACGGCAAAAGGCAATACTATGCAATTGACTGTTGTTCCCAACGACAATGTCACTGATGGTGCTAACGTATATTCAGCATCAATGGATGTGCTTAACGAGCATAACCCATTCAATGGCAGCCAAAACGATGACAATGGCAATCTGGTTACGACAACAGTTACTAACATTGATGCAGACGGCACTTATACCCTATCTGCTGACTCACCTATTAATGGCAAGAGAGTACTTACAATGTCGGCTGATGAGATAGCAAGCAGACAACAAGCAAGCCAACCGCAGACAGAGGAAGAGACTGCACCGCAGACAGAACAGAAGACACAATTTCAAGAGCAGACCGAGCAACAAAAACAACAACGGAATGAATATTCTATTAAGCACAATATTGGTGACAAGATTACTGTTGCTGACTACAAAAACGACCCAGTCACAATAACGATAACAGGCTTTACTCCTGACGGTAATTACACAATAGAAAGTGCTGGAGACTTGTGGCAAGAAGGGAATGGGAATGGCATTATTGAAATGAATGATGAAGATATTGATACTCGCATTCAGCGTCTGCAACAAGGACAACAATCGGTTCAGACCGAGCAACAAGGCGAGCAGGACTATGAAACTATGCAACCAGAGCAAGCATTCGACAAATTGGTTGCCGATATGGGTGGTGCTACTATTGCAGTGCCGATTGCAACTGCACAAATGGAGCAGGCAAAGGCTGAACTTGACAAGTTACAGAAGAAAGCACCTAAGTTAAGCGGTACACCAGCGGAGATGAAGCAGGCATTATCAGAACATAATGCGAAGATTGCCGATGCTCAACGCAAGTTGGATGCGTGGACTGCAATCAATGCAGTATGGCAACAACGCAGAGCAGATGAGCAGAAACGCATCAGAGAGGAAAACGACCGCAAGCAAGCGGAAGCGAGTGTCAAGGCGGTTGCAGAACTTGAAGAGCAGAAGAAGCAAGAGGCTGAAAAGCAAGCGGAACAAGACTATAGAAATGAACAAGGAAATGGTGCAGTAAAAGAGTCTCTAAAACGAGTACTTTCCGCTTCTTCTCTAAAATGGAGTAAGGAAAAGGCAAAAAATGGAGAACCATTTTTGATTGGAGAAAATGGCAACATAAATTTAGTTGACATACCGCAAGAGGTATTTGATAAGATAGGAATTAAAAAGTCTCCTTTCCGTCTTACTCCGTCAATGGTGGCTCATGTATTAGAACGGCATGACAAAGAATTAAAATTATCCTCTCCAGAAGATGCAGTAAATGCAATCCTTATGGTAATGAATAATTTTGACCATGTGCGAAAAGGAGAAAATAACACATTTATCTTCTCGGTAGAAGGAAGCCGTACAAAATCTGCAAGAAGAGCAGTTGCATTTGAATTGGAATACGACAAAGGTCAATGGATTGGAATTAAGACATTAGGTTATGATAAGGTTTCAAATCTAAAAGAGTTGACTTCGCTTTGGGAGAAGGGCGAGAATAATACTTCTGCTACAGGTGTTGCTACTGCAAATGTTTCTTCCGACCAGCCCTTACTTGGCAACCAGACTGACGGCATCGCTTCAAACCAAAAAGATGTCAACTCTGGCAGCAAAGATAGCGAATTGTTGCAGAAAAGCAAAGAAGATGCCGGGGAAAACAAGAAGCCACGGCTTGAAAAGGCAGATAGCAAGACAACCGAGGTTTCTTCAACGGATGCCCTACTCCGTGATGCACTTGCCGACGTTATGAGAGAAAGCGGTATTGAGGTCATTACCGACAACAATGAGGTTCAAAGGGTGCTTGACAGGGAGAATAAAAAAACTCCCCTCATAGGTCAGCCGAATCGCGCTAATGAGAAACCGACCTCAGGGAGTGTCCTCGCTTCTATTCGTAGAGATTCTTCCTCAAACCCTACGACCTCAAAGCAAGCAAGTGCAAAAGTAAAGAATGATACTCAGAGTGCCAAAAATAAAATCAAAAAATACTTTAACGGAGATTTTCTGATAAGTAAAACCGATGTAAATAAGGCTTTTGCTGATTTCGGAAAGATGTTTGCCATGCAAGACAAGGGTGGCTCTCGTTACTCTATATTGCAGACAAATAGCGGTAAAACGATTGCAATACGCATTTCAAACCATACTGCAAAAGGTGACAACTTTAAACAAGACAATGCCGATAGCAACCTAAGTATTGTTATAGAGCAATACAAGTATGACAATGCAACCGATAGCAATGTTGAATATACTGAAGTGACAATTCCTTACGAGGCATACCGAAACAAACCGACTGAAGTTATTGATGCTATTGTTAACGGAGTAAATGACACTTTAGCTGATAAGGAATTTTCTCTTAGTTCAGAACTGGGAACTGTTGAAAAGAAAGGAGGCGAACAAGCCAATACTGGCAACAAAAATGTTCGTTTCTTCCGCACTGCGAATGGCGAGGCTTACGGTTTTACTGTTGACGGAAAGATTTATCTTGACCCAACGATTGCCGGTGCTGAAACGGCTATACACGAATACACCCACCTTTGGGCAAGA
>ERZ791624.119-NODE-119-length-55938-cov-4.022780_pt1 | contig 55938 bp, 54 predicted proteins | sample MGYA00510058_ERZ791624 | MGnify/ENA primary metagenome ERZ791624 (study PRJEB30046, sample SAMN00715158) | human gut metagenome | study: EMG produced TPA metagenomics assembly of the A metagenome-wide association study of gut microbiota in type 2...
TAGAATAAACGGCCCGGCGGGGGGGGGGCGCGCGCCCCCCCCGCAAGTGTCCAAGGCTAGTATTACCCTTGGACACTTCTGTATCATGTAACATTTGCTTAAAAACCTTGTGTTTTCAATGCTTCCAAGGTTTCCAGCACTTTGTAACATGCTGTAACATCAGCAGGGGAGAATGTAACAAATGGCTGAAAACAATACGCAGAGCCGGAAATGGCTCTTGACGATCAATAACCCTTCTGAACATGGCCTGAATCATGCTGCTATCTGTGAGATTTTGGAGATGTTCAAGAAGCTTGATTACTGGTGTATGTGCGACGAAGAAGGGGACGAGTGCTCGACGCTCCATACACATATCTTCATCTTCCGTCAGAACCCGATACGATTTTCTGCAATCAAGAATAAATTTCCAACTGCCCACATTGACCAGTGCAGGGGGCTGAGTTCTGAGAACCGCGCCTATGTATTGAAGGATGGTGAGAAATACAACAAGTCGGAGGATGGACATTACAACTACACGGATTCAACCGGAAAGACACATCAGGGTACGAATTACAGTAACACGTTTGAGGAATTTGGAGAAATGCCGAAGAGCGGCAGGGCGAAAGAACAGATATGAGTAAGCTATATGATTTGGTAAAAGACGGTCTTTCTGATTTTGAAATCATCGACAGTAACCCGCGCTACATTCAGCAGCTGGATAAAATTGAAAATGTACGTCAGATTCTGCGGTATGAACAGTTTAAGAACTGCTTTCGTGAACTCGACGTTTCCTATATTACCGGTGAGACCGGCGCTGGCAAGACACGTTCCGTCATGGAGAAGTACGGCTATCAGAATGTGTACCGTGTCACGGATTATGATCATCCGTTTGATAGCTACAAGGGGCAGGACGTTATTGTTTTTGAGGAATTCCGCAGCAGCCTGAAAATTCAGGATATGCTGAATTACCTCGACGGCTATCCGTGTGAATTGCCGTGCCGCTACAATAACAAGCTGGCCTGCTTCACAAAAGTTTACATAATTACGAACATTCCATTTAATCAGCAGTACATAAACATTCAGGCAGAAAGCAAAGAGACATGGAAAGCGTTCTGCCGCCGTATTCATCATTTCTTCACCTGTACAAAAGCCCTTGGTATGCAGGAAGAAACGGAATGGGTTCAAATGACCTGCTTTGAAAAATAACATTCAAAAGGGGAGTATAGAATGAAAAGATTTCTTGCGCTTTTTCTGGTCTGCTGCCTGATCGTGTCGGCGCTCTCTGTTCCGGCCTTCGCTGCTGATTCTATTGTTGGTAGGGAGTGGTCATGCAGTACCACGGGCAAGACTATCACAGTTGGTTCTAGCGATAGTCTGTCATATGTTTTCGATGCGTCTTTGGGCATGCACGGGTTTGGTTCTAGCCCTATCGAAAATATTTATAGTTCATTTCCGGGATGGTCAGGTATAAAGCGCAGTACTTCATCTTTATATACGCTTCCTGCTGGTTCTACGATTTCATATTCTGTTACAATTTCTGTTTCCGGTTTTAGTGGTTTTGGCTCGTCTGACCTTAAACCACTTGGCCGTATAAGTGTTTGCTCTGTAACTGATAGCGGCGGATGGCAAAGTTCCGTTGCCTCCAGTTCTTCTATAACGCCTGTTATTTCTAGTGGCGCGTATTTATATTCTTTCTCCGGTACGGTTACTTTGAAAGACTATGTTAAGACTTATGCTGCGTCTTTATTTTTTATATGAATCTTACTGGCCGCACAAATAACCCGATTAACGGAAAAAGGCTCACTTGTACTGTCAGCAGTTCTGATATTTTTGTTAAGTATCTCGCTGGTGCTTCTTCCGCCTCAGAAGACCAGATTAACAGCACCGTCAATAATATCTACAACACAGTTATCAATAACAACACCGAAGTCATTGCGCAAATCACGAATGTTATCGGCGTATTGAATAATTTATTTCAAAACACCGTTCAAATCAACACCTATCTTGAATCCCTTGTCGGTGAGATCAATGCCATGGGCAGCGACTTAGACAGTGTTCTTTCCTATTTGCAGCAGATCGTTACAACACTCAACTATCTGCCCCGAATATATGACAAGCTTGATTCCATCGGCCTGAGTTCTGAAACCATACAAGCCCTAATTGACGGTATCAGTTCTTCAATTTCTCCCTCTGCGGCTGACCTCTCGAATGTTGAAGAATACCTGTCCAACACACTGAATCAAATTAACCACATTTCAGATATTGTTGACGCAATCAGCGAAAAGCTCGACATTTCAAACGGCTGGTTCGAGCAGTTTGCCGGGCATCTGGTGAAGATCAATACAGACGTTGGCCTTTGCTCCTCATATTTGCAGGGTATCTACAACACGCTTTCCAAATTTGTTCTTGATGATACCGCCGCTATGCGTCAGTATCTGAAAGAAAGTAACACTAATATTCTGAGCATTTTAGAAGAGATTCGGGCCCTCCATGATTCTCTTGGTGATGAAGCCGGTGCGCAGCTTGATGAAATCATTAAGAACCTTGTTTCTCAAGGAACATCTATCGACGGTATCAAATCATTTGTTTCTACAATTAAACAGAATACAACGGAATCTGTGAAGCTGCTCGGTGATATTTTGGAAGAACTCAAAAAAGTTGAGGCTGAAAACGCTGAAACGAATGACCGTTTGAAGGGGATTCAAGACGCTATCGACGGTTTTGAAATTAACGTTTCAAATGCTGCTGATAAGGTTTTAACGGGTAGTGATCAGAAAGGCTTGGGCGCTCTTGTCTCGAAGCTGATTAACCATCTTCTGTCAATCGTGGATTTTGTAACAGACCTGTTCGGCGGTATCTTCACTTCCATTCCGTCTACGATTTCCGCTTATAACGATTGCAATACCTTTTGGGGTGACCAGAAAACCTATATCTACACGCCCCATCAGCTTTCCGGTTATACGGGGCAGGGTGGTAACAGCTATGAGAATTCCAATGATTCCGTACAGAAATTGTTTGCTGAGGCCGAAAAGTATCTCGGTTATCCGTATGTATTCGGCGGTTCTTCTCCTGAAACTAGCTTTGATTGCTCTGGTTTCGTTTGCTATTCTCTTAATCATTCTGGAGTATATTCCATCGGAAGAACAACGGCGCAGGGCTTATATGATGCTTGCACTCCTGTTGATCGCTTTGATGCTAAGCCCGGCGACCTGGTCTTTTTCACTGGTACTTATGATTGCGCTGATACTGTATCCCATGTAGGTATCTACGCCGGTGACGGGAAAATGCTGCATTGTGGAGACCCAATTCAATACACGTCAATTGATACTTCGTACTGGCAAGCTCATTTCTATGCTTTTGGCCGACTTTCTTATAATGTTGACTTGGTTCGCCCATATTTTGTATCTCTTCATTCTTCGTCTAGCTGGGATCGTGAGTGGTCGAATATCTATGAAGTGTATGTTACCGATTCTGACGGTAGCTCTATCAACTTTAGCATGAACAGAGATATGGCCGTTATCACCATTTGTCAGTATGATTATTCTGACGGTAAATGGTGGGCATATACATCTGTTTCTGCTTCTGATAATTATACTCTATCTACTGCTTCTTTGCCTGTTCGACAATATAACTCAGAGGGTAAGCCTTATCTGATTTGTGCTTATATTAAAGATTCTGACGGTGTACTAGTTTGCTCGAAGCCTATTGCTGTCGTTGACCCACGCTATTATTCGGGAACTTTTAGTCAACTGAAATTTGTTCAGACTTATAGTTGTTTCCCCGGCTCTAATATTTGGCCTTCTACATTCTATGGGGGTGTCGATAGTGAGTAACTTTAATGATCTTGCCGGCTTTGGTGCTTTCATGGTCTCCCTTTGGGGGCTGCTGCCCGACATTGTGCGCGGTCTGATTCTCGCCGTTGCAGCGCTGTTCGTCATTATCGGCGTGATTCAGCTGATTGATTAGGGGGTGAAGTTGTGTTTGCCGCTCTGTTCTCTTGGATGCCTCCCGCGCTAAAAGTCCTTGTCATTGCCGCCGTTTCCTTCTTTGGCTTTATCGTTGTTGTGAAACTGGTACGCATTATCATTGCGTTCGTATCTGACGCTGTTGCGCTTTTGAAATCCTTCATACCATTTATCTAGGGGTGAAATTATGTCAACTGATTTATTGCAGCTTCTCGGCGCGTGGCTCTCAAATTCATGGAACGTGATAGAATCCTTTACCATCCCCGGAACAACGTTTTCCCTCGGTGTGCTTCTGCTCGGCTCGTCCGTGGCCGTCGCAAGCGTCGGTCTGCTTGGCAAGCTGTTCGGCTCGTTTCGCGGCGGTTCGCAGCGCGGCGGCAATAATGGAAATATCAAGGTAAATGAAAAAAGGAAGGACGATACAAAATGAAACGGATTGTACTTGCTCTGTGCGTGGTGCTGCTGCTTGCGCTGCCTATTCTCGCCGTTGAACCGCTGACCGATTTGGAACTGGCAAGCGCTTCATACGATGCAGAAAATGACCGCTTCCTGTACAATGGTCAGTGGTATGACGGTTCTGGGTATCCGATCTATACGCCGGAAGTCTCCACAACTGAAATTGAAGATAATACTTCAAATACTACAGCTGAAGCCGAAGCTGACACGGAAGGAGAATCGGAAGCTGATTCCGATGAAATGCCCACGCCCGCGCCCGATGATTCCGCTCTCATTCATCAGGAAGATACCTCCGGCAACACACAGGTCAACGTGTTCGCCATTCAGACCGATGATGAAACAGGCGGTGCATGGATTCAGGGCGGCTCTGGTGAATCCCTGACCGAAAAGCTGTTCGGTGAGTACACGCCGTATAACGCTTCCGGTATTGCGTCTGTAGACTGGGCGTGGATTGCCGACGTTGTACTTTTCGCAATTCTCGTCCTATGCTTCTTCAAGATCGTTGCGGGGGTGATGAAACGTGTCTGAAATGCTTGACTTCAATGTTCAGATGCTCGGGAAGCTTGCCGACTGGCTGCTTTCTGAACCGATTGTATATTTTGTAGGAATGGTGTTGATGTGCTTTGTTGTTGGCGTTGTGCTTAACTTTATACGTTCTTGCCGCCTTTGAAACGTTACGTAGCAGTAGGAATACTGATATTGTAAAGAAAAACAATGAAAGGAAGTGAACAAAAATGACTGAAATTCTCTCGTCCATCGGCTCTATCTTCACGTCTGCTATTGGCTGGGCGGGTAAGGTCGGTGAAACCGTTGTCGGTACGCCGCTCTTGCTCCTGTTCTGCGCAATCCCCCTTGTCGGCCTTGGCGTCGGTCTGTTCAAGCGGCTGCTGAACGTCTGACCGTTTCCCGGTGGGGTGCGATTCTCCCTCGCACCTCACCTTTTCTATATTGAAAATTAAGATTCAAGAGGTACAGACATGGATGATAATGAATTTTCTTTTATTAAGAACCTGATAGGGGATACGCATGATGAAGAAGCTCCTGCACCTGTTCAAGAAATGCTTCCGTCGCATACTCCGCGTTACTCGGCGCGTCATAAGAAGTCTTTTCTATCGTTTCTCAAGAAAGGCCCTCAGAAAGCTGCTAGGAAGCGTCTGCCGCCTCAGATAGTCAGTATTTATTTCGGTGTCCCCGGAAGCGGTAAAACCACATACGCCGCATATCTGGCGCGTCATGATATCAGGCGCGGTATTCCTGTCTGGTCGAATGTTCCCATTACCGGCTGTTATCAGCTTGACCCGAAAACCGATATTGGTACATATATGATCTCTGGCGGTCGCGTTATCATTGATGAAGCCGGTATCGAATACAATAACCGTGATTTCAAGGATTTTTCCAAAAAATCACTGTACTTTTACAAATACCATCGGCATTACCAGCTTGCCATTGACGTTTTCAGTCAGGGCTTTGACGATATGGACAAAAAGATTCGGACGCTTGCGCAAAAGCTTTATGTCGTGAAAAAAGGGCTGCTGCCGTGGTTTATCCATCGGCGGCAGATCAAGAAGCGCGTCGGCATTAACGATATGTCGAAGGAAATTATTGACGAATATTATTTTGTCCCGTGGTCTACAAAAATCATTTTCTCGCCGCCGCTTTGGAAGATGTTCAACACGATTTCACGCGAAGAATATCCGCAAAAGCAATGGAAAAAATGGTAAAAAGCGCCCGTGCGCAGCACATGCGCGCACGGGTGCTTTCTTATACATATTCATAGGAATCAAGTGTTTTTTGTAACCGCTCAAGGTCTTTCGTGATTTCCTTAATCATCTTTTCTTCGTTTTTGTCGGTGATTCCATCATCCTTCATGCTTGCCATTTTTAACCCAAGCTTGAAATTTTGAATGGTCGCTTTCATGCTGATACACTGTTGCGCAATGTACGTATTTTCGCATTTCTTCATTCTTTTTCCCTCTTGCATTAGATTTGATTATTGATATTCAAAAATATCAATAATACCTTTTCAATTCTAAATTTCATAAACAATATCGAAGATTTTGTTTATACCTTTCGCTGCTTTCATCTTACAATATTTATGTGATTCTGTCAATGAAAAGGGGAGAGGGGCTTTCGCCCCTCTTTGCATATTATCACTTATTTCTTGTCAGCTTCTTCAATTAAGAGTTTCAACGCTTCTTTTAGCTTCATTAACTCATAGCCTTCATAGCGATTAAAAATTAACACACGATTGACAGTATTATTGATGGTTTTAACCGCCTGTTCAATTCTTTCTTTACAGTCGCACATAGTTCGTTCTCCTTTCAGTTATTGAATTAGACTTCCAATTCAAACGGGATATCGCAATCTCCGCATACCACATTGACCGCTCGTGTTGCTCTGATGATCGTTTTGCACTTCGGACATACATATTTCCTGCTGTTGCTCTTTGGCTTCGTGGTTTCCGTTCCGTCTTCGCCCGTGGACTTGCCTTTTCTGTCGCCGCTGATCGAGAAGGGGAATGATGCACGATTCATCATAATATCTTTCCATCCCTTGTTGATAATGTAATCAATCAGTTCTTCGGTCGGCTTCGTGACTGTCCAGCCGTATTTTTCGTGATGCTCAATCGTCAGCATATGCTTTTGTGCTTCATCCCGGAATTTCTTATTGTGATACGTTCCGCCTCGGCTACAATCCTGTATTTCGTGCTGCAAGTTGTAAAGATGAACCATTTCATGCAGCATAGTCGCAGCGACTTCTTCAATCGGCCTTTGCAGCGTCCCTGCCGCGATGTTAAGTTCACGCTGGTGCTCGTCTTTAACACTCCATGCCTTGCCAACGGTCACATGACCGTCTGCTGTGGGCGTGTCCTGAATCGTAATAACAGGTTCTTCCAATTCTCCGTTGAAGCTGTCCGCGTTCAAGGCCCTGAAAATCTTTTCCAAATATCCTGCCGTTCTGCTCGTTCTGACTGTCTGTTTCATTGTACGCACTCCCTTTATCATAATAAAAAGTCAGGCTTGCCGGAATCGCGGGGGCGATTTCGGTTGCCCGCCGTGCGGACGGGACATTTTCGTCTGTCAAGTTGACCGTGGAATAAAACCAGTGCGCGCACTGGTTTTATGCCGCGAAAGCTGCTTGACAGATGAATATTTCCCGTCGCAGCCGTCCGCAGGACACAATATTCTCCCGTATGACAGTCTTCCGGTTTCCGGGGAAGTGGGTATAAAAATGACAGTTCCATTACAATAACATAACAGCACTGTCTTGAATTTTAATATTCAAAAATTAGTTTGGAATTCATCGATTTTACTTTAAAATAAATTCATATTTCATTAAAAAAGTTCTTGACATTCCGCTTGAGCCGAGTATAATAAAAATCAAGATGAACGTCACAAATCTGAATCAGCTATGAAGTTCAGCGAGTGAACGCTACAAAACCGTTTTTTTGTTGAGGCTTCAATTTTGACTTTGAACGCCGCCGTTGGGGAAGGGCTACACTTTAGCCTTTTTAATTGGCCCTTTCACAACGCAACAAAATAAAGATTTTGTTGCGTTCAGAGGGCAGGTGTGTTATAATACCTTTATCAAAGCTGTTCTAAAGGAGTTTTTATGTATGCAGCCGTATTCTGAATGTCCGCAGGTGCTGCGGGACTTTTTATCGTATCATGAATCGATCAAGGGCCAATCACGGCGCACGGTTTCGGAATATCATCTGGATCTGCGGATGTTTCTTCGGTTTCTGACGCTGATGCGCAAGGAGCTTCCGTATCAGACGCCGCTTGACGAGATCGACATTAAATGGATCGACGCGTCCGTTCTCGATACGGTGTCGTCTTCTGAGGTGTTTGATTTTCTATCTTATCTTACAAACGACCGGCAAAACCGTGAAGGCCCGGCTGATGTCGGGATCGCTGCCGCTGCCCGCGCGCGGAAGCTGTCGGCCATTAAGGCATTCTATAAGTATCTGACCATCAGCACCAAGCAGATCCAGAACAATCCGGTCAAAGATATCGAATTTCCCAAAATCCGGCGCAGTCTGCCAAAATACCTGACGCTGGAAGAATCTACCGCGCTCTTGAAGGCTGTCGATGGGCCGAATAAAAACCGGGATTTTGCAATTTTGATGCTGTTTCTGAATTGTGGGATCCGCCGTTCGGAACTGGTCGGGCTGAATCTTACGGACGTCTATGAGGATCGCATTCGCGTCGTCGGCAAGGGCAACAAGGAACGGATCGTCTACATGGGCTCTTCCTGCCGGAAAGCCATCGACCGGTATCTGGAGGAACGGAACCAGATCGTGCTGACGGACAATAAGGCGCTCTTTGGGTCACGGGATAAAAACCGTATCAGCGTTTCTGCCGTCCATCGGCTGGTCAAAAAACATCTGCTGGAATGCGGCCTTGACGCGTCACAGTTTTCTGCGCACAAGCTGCGGCACACTGCCGCAACGCTGATGCTGGCGAACGGCGTGGATCTGAAAACGCTGCAGGAGGTTCTGGGTCACGAAAATCTGAATACGACGCAGATCTACACGCACATTGAAAATACAGACAAGAAAATTGCGGCAGAGGCCAATCCCCTTTCCAAGCTGAAACTATAAAAAACGCAGGCAGTGCACAGCATGGCTGCGTACTGCCTGCTCAGTTTGTTATCCCATATTTGCGAAGGTCGTTCCAAGGCTGGTATTAAATCCAAGCGCTTGATACATTGCCTCGTCGCACGCGGCGCAGCATACGGTTAAGCTTGCAATATCGTTTTCTCTGCACCAGCTTTGCGCTGCTTCCGCCAGCTTCCGTGCGGTTCCCCTGTTCCGGAATGCGGGTTCAATGTAAAAATCCTCAAACACGCCCACATTCGAACAGGAAAAAGTCGAATAATATGCGGCAACACTGCACATACCGACAGCGCGATAACCGCGCTTGGCAAAAAAGAATGTGATTCTCCCCTCTCGGACGGCCTTCTGAAGCTGTTTCTGCTGGATTTTTGTAAGTGATTCCTCGCCAATTTCACGTTTGAAGCCGTTTTCCAGCTTCAAAAGCTGCCAATCAACGGGGTCTTTCAGAATCTCCACGGTAAACGGCACAGTCTCCGCAGGCGGCAGAAGCATCAACGGCTCTCCCCACTCGTCCACGCCGTTTTCTACAAATCCGACACGCTTCCAGAACCGGAGGCGCCGTTCATCCCCACCATAATTCAGCTCCGCATAGCGTGCGCCGTGTTCCTTCGCCCATTCCAGTAGTACAGCGGCACACTCCCGGCCCGTGCCGCCGCCACGAAAATCCGGGAAAATGCAGAACTCCAAAATGAAGCATTTCCCGTCCTCTGAGGTGAAGATCGCCGGCAGCGTGAAGCCGATATCCTGACCATTTCGTTCAAAAAACAGGTAATAGCACCTGTCCTGCAGCCGGTTGTGCACGTGTTCGATCTGCACACGGTATTCCGTATCGCTCAGAAAATGCTTGAGGTTTTCGTCCTCCGGGTCAGGGAAAATATCCCGCTTGTGATAGGAGTGAAGCTGCTCCCAAAAGGCGGCAGTATCGGCTTCTGAAATCGCTTCACGGATGATGATCTGGTTTTTCATGCTGTTTCCTCCAAAATTTGATTCGGAGGGTTAGGAAGCGTGAACCCTCCATACACGACTCAATTTCATAAAAAACCACCCTTTCTGTTTCGTATTTGCAGGCAAATTGTCTGCTGCCGCTATTATAGCAGGAGGTTCCCCGAATTGCAAGAAATAGAAAAACCAGACAGCACACAGCCATAGCTGCGTGCTGTCTGGTTTTATGCTGCGATCAACCGCCCAGATAGGCTTTTTTGATGGAATCGCTTTCAAGAAGCTCCTTACCGGAACCGGAGAGCGTGATCTTGCCGGTTTCCAGAACGTAGGCGCGGTTTGCAACCTGCAGCGCCATCTGCGCGTTCTGCTCGACGAGCAGGATGGTCGCACCGGCCTTGTGCAGCTCACGGATAATATCGAAGATCTGCTCGACCAGGATCGGCGCCAGACCCATAGACGGCTCGTCCAGCATCAGAAGCTTCGGCTCTGACATCATGGCGCGGCCCATGGCAAGCATCTGCTGTTCGCCGCCGGAGAGCGTACCGCTGATCTGCTTGCTGCGCTCCTTCAGACGCGGAAAAAGCTCATATACGTGCTCAAGATTGCCCTCAATGGAGCTGTTCGGACGGGTATACGCGCCCATTTCGAGGTTTTCCTCGACGGTCATATGTGCGAACACGCGGCGGCCCTCCGGGCACTGCGCAAGGCCAAGCTGGACGATCTTGTTGGGGGCCATAGTGTTGATCGGCGTACCCATAAACTCAATCGTGCCGGTCTTCGCGCGAAGCAGGCCGGAAATCGTGTTCAGAACAGTACTCTTGCCTGCGCCGTTTGCGCCGATCAGCGTGACGATCTCGCCCTCGTTGACTTCAAGGGAGACGCCCTTGACCGCATGAATTGCGCCATAGTAGACATGAAGATCATTGACGGAAAGCAACATATCTCAGCCCTCCTTCTTTTTGCCGAGGTACGCTTCGATAACGGCCGGATTGGCCTGAATATCGTTCGGCGTACCCTTTGCGATGATTTTACCGAAGTTCAGAACGCAGATGCCCTCACAGATGCCCATTACAAGGTTCATATCGTGCTCGATCAGCATGATTGCGATGCCAAAGGTGTCTCGGATCTTCACGATATTCTCCATAAGCTCGCTCGTTTCGGACGGGTTCATGCCGGCGGCAGGCTCATCCAGCAGCAGCAGGCACGGATTCGTCGCCAGTGCGCGGACGATCTCCAACCGGCGCTGTGCACCATACGGCAGGCTGCCTGCCAGATGATCCGCCACATTTTCCATGTTGAAAATGCTCAGCAGTTCCAGCGCGCGCTCCTTTGCAATGCGTTCGCGTCTCCAATACCCCGGCAGGCGGAGAATGGCGGAAGCGGCGGAATATTTCATTTCATTGTTCAGGCCGATCAAAACGTTGTCCAGAACGGTCAGATTGCGGAACAGGCGGATATTCTGGAAGGTTCGGCCAATGCCCATGTGGTTGACCTCGACCGTGCTCTTCCCTTCTGTTGAAACGCCGTCCAGAAGAATAGAGCCGCGGGTCGGCTTGTACACGTTGGTCAGCAAATTGAAAATCGTCGTCTTGCCTGCGCCGTTCGGGCCGATCAGGCCGGTGATCTCCGTGCGGCCGATGGCGAGGTTGAAGTCGGCAACAGCGGTCAGACCGCCGAAGTCAATGCCGAGGTGGCGCGTTTCCAGAATCGGAGGCTTGCCGATGTCACGTTCTGTCAGCAGGTTCGTGTACGGCTGCGGAACAAGCTTGGGCTGTGGATTGACCCATTTGTTACTCATTGTCTGCCGCCTCCTTCTTTGGATTTTCTGTGCGTCCGAGCAGCCGGTTCAGGAAGGTTTCAAGGCTGCGGGACAGCGAGAAATCGTAGCTGCCGAGCAGTCCCTTCGGCCGGAAGATCATCATCACGACAAGCGCCAGAGAGTATACGACCATGCGGTAATCCGAGAACGAACGCAGCAGCTCCGGCAGGATGGTGAGCACGGTTGCCGACAGGATCGAACCCAGCATGGAGCCCATGCCGCCAAGCACGACCATGACCAGAATTTCAATGGACTTCATGAACTTGAACGTCGAGGGATACAAAGAGCCGATATAGCCTGCGTACAGGCAGCCCGCGATACCGGCCAGCATAGCGGAGACGACGAACGCGAACGTCTTATAATACGTCGTCTGCACGCCGACGCTCTCGGACGCGATCTCGTCTTCACGGATGGACAAGATCGCACGGCCATGGCGGGATTTCATGATCGTGTGGATGATATAGCAGGACACGACCACGCAGATAAACACCAGTGTAAATGAGGAATATTTTGGAATACGCTTCAGACCGGCTGCGCCATATGTAAAGTCCTTGCCGATCACGGAGTCAATGTTCGTCAGGATGACGCGGATGATCTCGCCGAAGCCCAGCGTGATAATTGCCAGATAGTCGCCGCGCAGACGCAGCGCCGGGATGCCGATCAGAATGCCGAAGATACCGGCAACGACCGCACTGATCAGCAGCGCCAGCAGGATATAGGGAATGGCAGCGCCCGTATTGCCGGATTTCAAAAGCTCCTGCACCGGGACAGCTTTCATGAAAATGCCGCCCGCATATGCGCCGACCGCCATAAAGCCCGCGTGTCCAAGCGGGAGCTGGCCCAGATAGCCAGTCGCGACGTTCAGCGAGGTTGCGAGGATGATATTGATGCCGACAGTGATGAGAATGCCGCTCCAATAGTTTGTGATGGTTCCGTTCTGAATGAGCGTATACAGCACGAACCACAGCGCGAGGATCAGCACAAGATTGATCAGATACCGCAGCGGCATGGGAATGCGGATGGCAGATCGTGTTTTCTTCATAGTCCGTCTCCCCTTCCTTACACTTTTTCCGTCTGTGGACGGCCAAGAATACCGGTCGGCTTGACCAGCAGAACAACGATCAGAATCGCAAATACAACGCCGTCCTTCCAGATGGAAAGACCGACTGCCGAAACGAGCGCTTCGAGAAGACCAATGGCAAAGCCGCCGATCATCGCGCCGGGGATCGAGCCGATACCGCCGAGGACGGCGGCAACGAACGCCTTCAGGCCCAGCATAGAACCCATCGTGGGCGACGCCTGCTGATAGGCGCACAGATACAAGACAGAGCCGATACCGGCAAGCGCCGAGCCGATGGCGAACGTAAAGGAGATCGTTCTGTTCAGGCTGATGCCCATCAGCTGTGCCGCGCCCATATCCTCAGACACGGCGCGCATGGCCTTGCCGAGCTTCGTCTTCTGCACAACAACGGTCAGGGCAGCCATGGCAATGATGGTCACAATAATGGTCAACAGCGCTGCGTTGCTGATGGTCACAGAGCCGAGCGAGATATTGCCCGGAACAATGGGATCCATGCTCTTCGTATCGGAGCCAAAGAGCAGCTGCGCGCCGTTTTCCAGAAGGAACGAGATACCGATCGCGGTGATAAGCAGGCTCAGTCTCGGCGCCTTGCGCAGCGGCGTATAGGCAACCTTTTCAATCACAACGCCGAGGAGCGTGCTGGTAATGACCGCGATGATAACAGATACGATGGGGTGCAGATGGAAGTTCGTCATGGCGTAAAAGGCGGCATATGCGCCGACCATGATGATGTCGCCGTGTGCGAAGTTCAAAAGCAGGATAATACCGTAGACCATGCTGTAGCCAAGTGCCACCAGCGCGTAGATCGAGCCTGTCTGGAGGCCATTGAACAGCTGCGAGAGCAGCAGGGACAGGTTCATGTTGATACCTCACTTTCCTTCTCTATTGCGGACACCCGATGGCCGGCGCCAAGCGCGCTTGGAACCGTCCATCCGATGTCCGCCGTGGACAGGTACGGAGAAGCACTCCGTACCTGTCCGGCTGGTTCTTGCTTTATCCTTCAGGAACCGACAAATTCTTACTGATTATAACGCGTTTCTTCGCATGATGCAATGCGAATTGGAAGTTTTAGTACATTTCCTGATAGACCTCGTCGCCGCCGGTCAGCTCGATGATGGCAACGGGCTTGATGGGGTTGTTGTACTCGTCGAAGGAGTAGGAACCGGTGATGCCCTCGGTACCGTTCATGTTCTTGATGGCGTCGATGACAGCCTGCTTGTATTCGTCAGTGCCAGCGGTCAGGCCCTGCTCTTCGGCAGCCTTCAGACCCTCGCAGAGCAGCATGGCAGCGTCGTATGCCAGAGGCGCAAACATATTGGGGATTTCGTCGACATTATAAGCAGCCTTGTAGTCCTCTTCGAACTGCTTGACGGAATCCGTGCCGGGCGCGTAGCCAGAGCAGTAGACAGAACCCTCGAGATCTTCCGCGGAAGCGTAGTTCTTGACGGAACCGAAGCCGTCGCCGCCCATGAAGACTGCGTCGCAGCCAGCTGCGCGGGCTGCCGTGATGGCAAGACCAGCCTCAGCGTAGTAAATGGGAGCGAAGACAACGTCGGGATCGGCAGCGGCGATGTTGGTCATCTGGGCCTTGAAGTCCTTATCGCCCTCGGCAAATGCCTCGGTGTCGACGATCTCCAGGCCAAGCTCGGCAGCCTTTTCCACGAACGCGTTCATCAGGCCCTCGGAGTAGTCGTTGCCGGTCTGATAGAAGACAGCAGCGGTCTTGGCGCTCAGCTTTTCAACGGCGTAGTTTGCCATCTTTTCGCCCTGATACGGGTCGATGAAGCAGGCGCGGAAGACGTTGGGACGGATCTCGCTTTCGGGGTCAGCCGGGTCGATGACGGTGACGCCGGTAGCGGTTGCGGAAGCGGTGACCTGCGGCATATTGTCCTCATAGGTCGCATCAGCCAGCGCAATGGTCGTGCCGGTCAGCGTAGCGCCGAAGACAGCGGTGATGCCGTTGTCGCAGGCGAGGTTGTACGCGTTGACAGCCTCAACGCCGTCGCCCTTGTCATCGTATTCCAGAACCTTGACCTGCTTGCCGTTGATGCCGCCATTGGCGTTCAGCTGATTGATATAGAGCATTGCGCCGTCACGGACGGGCTGGCCGTACTGGGCATAGTCGCCGGTCGTGTTGCTGATGAGAGCGATGACGATCTCGCCGCCGTCAGAGGCAGCGGCAGTGTCATTGGACGCTGTGTCAGTAGAAGCTGTTGCATCCGTGGTGGCGGATTTGGAGCCGCAGGCTGTCAGGCAGCCCAGCAGCATCACGACTGCCAGAACGAGGCTTACGAGTTTCATTGCATTTTTCATTTTCATTTACCTCACTTTGTTCTTTTTGCTGTTTTGCTATTCAAAAAGCGGCTCTGCAAAAAGCAGAACCGCTTCGAATGCCCGGATAAGTCCGGCCCTCAGGCCGCTTCAGGGATCCAAATCCTGTCGCTTTTTGCGTTTTTAAACTTGTACATCATAATAAGAAGCATTCCGTTTACAAGGCCCCATGCCAGTACCAGAAGTACCAACAGGCCGATAATGGGGAAAACGCGAATGCAAATAGATACAAGCACCAGAATGGAAATAGAAAAGGACACTGCCAGAATGGCAGTGTCCTTGCAGACTGCGGCAGAATCGGCCGTGCAGGCGGATGCTGCACAGCAGGTAGCCGGTGCGCAGCTGGACGCATCGGAACAAGCGGTATTCTGCTTTGCCGTGAACTGCATCATGGTGCGCACCTCCTTGAAATGATGGCCTCATTATACCCACATACTTTAGCGATGTCAAGTGCTGAAATATGAAAAATGCCTCAAATTTCGAGTTTTCTTTTGTGAATTTTTCACAACTTCAATTCTTGATTCCTGACAAGTGCCCATGTGAGAAAAACAGATGTGTACATTTTCCGTGATTTGACCTGTATTTTGTGGTTCAGGCTTGCATTTTATGCCGCTGTCTGGTATCTTATAGACATTCTTGGCGGATTTCCGTTAATTAAGGTGTGTGATTACAATGGAAAAAATAAAACGTCGCTGGGGCGACCGGAAGGACGGTGTGCTGCTGCGCGATCTGGACGGTATGCACTTTATTACGCCGCTGATCTACCCGAACCGCTGCGACAACGAGGCCTATATCAGAGAAACGATCGACCTCACCAATATGAACGCGTATCTCAAAAAGAAAAACGAGTCGGAGACAGAGTTCCCCTACACCATGTTCCATATTATCGTGGCAGGACTCGTCAAGACGATCACGCTGCGCCCGAAGATGAACCGGTTCATTGCCAACAAGAACTTCTATCAGCGCAATGAGGTATCCATGTCCTTCGTTGTAAAGAAGCAGTTTGCAGACGAGGCGGCGGAGGCGCTGGCCGTTATTCACGCGAAGGACGAATCCAACGTCGAGTCCATCCACGAGGATCTGCGCCATCAGATCCTTGACTGCAAGGATGTCCATAAGGTCGATTCCTCGACCGACAACATGGATTTCTTCAACCATATGCCGCGCTTCCTTGGCAAGTTCCTGGTCTGGATCCTGACGCGTCTGGATATCCACGGCTGGATACCCGCCAGCATCATTGAGACAGACCCGTATTATACGACGTGCGTGATCTCCAATCTTGGTTCGATCAAGCTTAACTGCGGTTATCATCATCTGACGAACTGGGGCACCTGCTCCGTGTTCTGCATCATCGGCGAAAAGTCGAAGCGTCCGGTCTATCACGAGGACGGCACGATCGAAATGCGCGAAATGCTCGATCTGGGCCTCACCATTGATGAGCGTCTGGCAGACGGCTATTATTACTCCAAGACCATCCGCCTGCTCAAGAAGCTGCTGGAAAACCCGGAGCTGCTGGAAACACCGGCCAATCAGGAAGTGGAATATTGATTTTGGTGCGCGCTGCATACGCAGCGCGCATTTTTAATCCAGATGCACGACCGGGCTGCAAATGGCTTCCATGCACTGCGCTGTTTCCATGCCAAAATTGCCGCGCCGCGCAAAATCCGCAACGGAGATCATGCCAATCAGCTTTCCATTCTGCGTGACCGGCAGTCTGCGCAGCTGCGCGCGGGACATGAGGCGCGCGGCCTTTGCCGCGTCCTCCCCTGCCTCAACAGATAAAACGCCTGCGGACATGACCTCGCTTACACGCATCTGCTCTGCCGCTTTCCCTGCCGCGACGCAGCGCAGCACAACGTCGCGATCTGTCAGAACCCCGCAGAGCCGCCCATTTTCCCCCTGAACCGGCAGAAAGCCGAGGTTATACCGGCTCATGAGCCGCGCTGCAACGGAAACCGGCTCCTGTGCACCGACGCTGACGACATTTCTGGACATACAATCCTTGACCTTCATAAGACCCTCCATCATTTGAAAAGCTCCGGCAGCAAACGCTGCCGGAGCTTCTGCGTTTATGGAGATTGTAGCCGGAACTGCCGGCTGTTAAACAGCTTATTTGCCCTGCAGCTTGCGGTCGATGGCTTCCGCAGCCTTCTTGCCTGCGCCCATAGCCAGAATGACAGTCGCAGCGCCGGTAACGGCGTCGCCGCCTGCGAAGACGTTTTCACGGGTAGACATTTCGTTCTCGTCGACGATGATGCCGCCCTTTTTGTTTGTCTCGAGGCCCGGCGTGGTGGAGCGGATCAGCGGGTTCGGAGATGTGCCGAGGGACATGATGACCATATCGACATCCAGCACGAATTCGCTGCCCTCAATGGGGATCGGGCGGCGGCGGCCGGACGCGTCAGGTTCGCCAAGCTCCATCTTGATGCACTTCATGCCGCACACACGGCCATCCTCACCGCCGAGGATCTCGGTCGGGTTGGTGAGCGTCAGGAACTCGATGCCCTCTTCCTTCGCGTGGTGCTGCTCTTCCAGTCTGGCGGGCATTTCGGCCTCGCCGCGGCGGTAGACGATGTACACCTTGTCGGTGCCCATGCGCTTTGCGCAGCGGGCGGCATCCATCGCGACGTTGCCGCCGCCGACAATTGCCGCTGCCTTGGAGTGCAGGATCGGCGTGTCGCTCTCTTCGAGATAGGCCTTCATCAGATTGATACGGGTCAGGTACTCGTTTGCCGAGCAGACGCCCTTGAGAGACTCGCCGGGGATGTGCATGAACATCGGCAGGCCTGCGCCGGAGCCGATAAAAACAGCCTTAAAGCCCATCTCAAACAGCTCGTCGATGGACAGGACCTTGCCGATGACCATGTCGGTCATGACCTCGACGCCCTGTGCCTTCAGTTTTTCAACCTCATTGGCGACAATAGCCTTCGGCAGACGGAACTCCGGAATACCGTAGACCAGAACGCCGCCGGCAGTGTGCAGCGCCTCAAACAGGGACACCGCATAGCCCTTCTTGGCAAGCAGCGACGCGCAGGTCAGGCCGGACGGGCCGGAGCCGACGACAGCGACCTTGATGCCGTTGGACTCAGCCTTTTTCGGCATGGCGTTGATGTTCTCGCGGTACCAGTCGGCGACAAAGCGCTCCAGACGGCCGATCGCGACTGGCTCGCCCTTGTTGCCGCGGACGCACTTGGATTCGCACTGCGTCTCCTGCGGACAGACACGGCCGGAAAGGGCGGGCAGCGCATTGGTATCGGTGATGATCTCATAGGCCTTTTCGAAGTTGCCCTCGGCGACCTCATGGATAAATTCGGGAATATGAATATTGACCGGGCAGCCCTCGACACAGTGCGGCTTCTTGCACTGCAGGCAGCGCTTGGCCTCATTGATGGCCATCTCAGCGGTATAACCCAGCGTGACTTCCTTGAAATTCTTATTGCGGACGTTCGGGTCCTGCTCCGGCATCGGAGTCTTGGTAGCCTGCATATTAGCCATGATGATTCCCTCCCCTTACTTGATGAGCTCTTCGCCCATCTTCTGGATGCGGCAGATATGGGTCTTGCGCTCTTCTGCTTCTCTCTCGCGGTAGACGCTGTTGCGGCTCATGAGCTCGTCATAATCGACCTTGTGGCCGTCAAAATCCGGGCCGTCGACACAGGCGAACTTCACCTCGCCGCCGACCGTGACGCGGCAACCGCCGCACATACCGGTTCCGTCAACCATGATCGGGTTCAGCGAGACAACCGTTTTGACGCCGAACGGCTCGGTCGTCTTGGAGACAAACTTCATCATCGGGATCGGGCCGATGGCGAGAACCTCGTCATACTGGATACCGGACTCAAGCAGCTGCTGCAGCTTGACGGTCACGAAGCCGTGTTCGCCGTAGGAGCCGTCATCGGTCATGAGGTACAGATGGTCGCAGGCCTGCTTGAACTCGTCTTCAAGAATGACGATGTCCTTGTTGCGGAAGCCGACGATCACATCGGTTTCGACGCCAGCCTCTTTAAACGCCTTTGCGGACGGATACGCGATTGCACAGCCGACACCGCCGCCGACAACGCACACGCGCTTTTTGCCCTCCACGTCCGTCGGCTTGCCAAGCGGGCCGACGAAGTCCTGAATATAGTCACCCTCGTTCAGACTGCCGAGCATCTCAGTGGACAGGCCGACCTTCTGGAAGATGATCGCAACCGTTCCCTTTTCGCGGTCATAGCCCGCGATCGTCAGCGGAACGCGCTCTGATTTCTCGTCGACACGGAAAATGATAAACTGACCGGCCTTTGCCTTGCGAGCAACGAACGGAGCTTCGATCTCCATATACGTCACGGCGGCGTTCAGCTCTTTCTTGCGCACGATTTTGTACATAACTTGTTCATCCCTTCAAATCATCAGTAATTTCTTGTTCGTTCTGATAATCCAACGTTATTAGTATAACACATCTTCCATTCTGTTGTAAACAAGAAAATCGATAAAAAAATACCGATACATGCCATGTTCTGAATTAACTTATATCATTTATGATATATTGCATCTGAATTCGGAATGAATTACAACATTGTCGGAACGAACGTTTTTCCATAAAAATCCTGATACCAGTGTGGAGGGTGCAGCAGGCGCAGGCTCCGGCTGAAGCCCAGCAAGAAATGCAAGCGTTCCAATCAGCTGCTCCGGCGTATGCGTTATTTGCAGTGCACCGAGATCCAGCGATTTTTCCCGCTTGCTCAGCCGCCGTCCGTCCGGCGCAAGCAGCAGCGGAACGTGATAGTATGCAGGTGTTGGAAACCCAAGTGTCTTTTGCAGCCACACCTGACGCGGCACGGAGCTCAGCAGATCGCGCCCCCGGACAACCTCTGTGACGCCGCCTGCCGCGTCATCGGTCACGACTGCGAGCTGATAGGCGTATACGCCGTCAGAGCGGCGGATAATAAAATCGCCGCAGTCCCGCGCAAGATTTTCGGTGTACGCGCCTTGAAGACCGTCCTGTACCGTTATGGAGGTATCTGGTACGATCACGCGCCACGCGGGCGCTCTGGTTTTCGCCGCGCGCTCTGCCTCTGTCAGGCTCCTGCAGGTTCCAGCATAGATCACATTGCCGTCTGACGCGTGCGGCGCGGAGGCCGCGTGCAGCTCGGCGCGGGAGCAATAGCACGGATAGACCAGCCCGAGCGCACGCAGCCGTTCAAATTCCGCATGATAGGCGTCTGCCCGCATGGACTGCGGCGTCTGTTCCTCGTCCCAGTCAAGGCCGAGCCAGTCCAGATCGCGCTTGAGCGTTTCAATATAGTCCGGCCTGCACCGATCCGGGTCCAGATCCTCAATGCGCAGCAGCATCCGCCCGTTCCGGCTTCGCACGGAAAGCCAGGCCAGCAGCGCGGAAAACACATTCCCAAGGTGCATCCTGCCGCTGGGGCTGGGCGCAAATCGTCCGGTCAGCATATTGGGCATTCCCTCCCCCGAAAAAACGGCAGGGACTCCCCTGCCGTTTGGATTATAATTGATAGATCCGGCGGTATTCTTCATAATACCGCTCATACATATCGGATTTGAGCTCCTTGAGGCTGTTCAGATACTCGTGCGTATCGAACGAATCCGACTCCAGCTCGATCAGAGCGACCGCGATGTTGGAGCAGTGATCTGCGACGCGCTCATAGTTTGTCAGAAGATCGTTGAACACAAAGCCCTGTCCAAGTGTGCAGAGTCCCTTTTGCAGGCGGTCGACATGGTGGAGCTTCATCTCGTCGCAGAGATTGTCGATCAGCTCTTCAAGCGGCTCGACGCGGGCGGCAAGCTGCAGATCGTTATTGACGAACGAGCGGATCGCCGTGGACAGAATCTCTGTCAGAGCGGCCTCCATGACCTCCAACTCGTGCGCCGCCGCCTCGGAGAAGGACAGGTTCTTTTCGTGCAGCTCCTTCGCAGCCTCGGCAATATTCAGGGCGTGGTCGGAAATACGCTCGAAATCAGAGATCGTATGCAGGAATTTGGATACTTCTGCGTTCTGCTTGACTGTCATTTCTCGCTCGGTGACCTTGACGAGATAGGTGCCGAGTTTGTCCTCATACCGGTCTACAGAGTTCTCCAGATCCTCAACCAGCTTGAACCGCTCGTCGGAATAACCGTGCAGCAGCGCAACTGCCTCGACAAAATTCCGCTTGGCCTCCTCGGCCATGGCGTTGATGGTCAGGCGGCTCTGCTCGATGGCGAGCGCGGGATGCTGGATGAAGCGTTCTTCAAGCCGCATGGCCTCCGGCTCGACCTCCTTCTGCTGCGGCTTGTCGCGCACCAGGAAGTTGACGGTCTTTTCGATCTGCTTTGTAAACGGCAGCAGCGCGACGACCTTGATGAAACGGAACACCGTATTGACAAACGCAATGGATACGCTGGTCATGATACGGTCGGCAAACGGGAAGCGGATCAGCGCGTCAAGCGTATAATAAATCGCCGCAAAGAGGATCACGCCCGTGACCTCGGCGACCAGATAAACCATGGCCGTCCGTTTGCCGTCGACAGACGCGCCGATGGCGGACAGCAGCACCGGCATGGCCGCGCCGATGGCAATGCCCATGATGATGGGAAGCGCTATGGAAAAATCAATGATGCCGGTCGACGCGAGCGCCTGCAAAATGCCGACTGCGGCAGACGCGGACTGCAGCACGCAGGTAAACAGCGTACCGAAGAGGATGCCGAGGAACGGATTGGAGAAGGACGTCAGGATGCGGATAAAGGTCGGGTCCTCGCGCAGCGGCGAAACGGCGGCGGACATTGTGGACATACCGAACATCAGGACCGCGAAGCCCATCAGGATATCGCCGATGTGCTTTTTGGCCGGGTCCTTTGCCGCCATACGCAGAACGATGCCGATGACCGAGATCACGCCCGTGAGCGTCGCCGTGGAGAACAGGTCGAGCCAGCCTCCGGTCGAGCCGATGTCGGAAAGACAGATGATCCAGCCCGTGATGGACGTACCGAGGATCGCGCCCAGCACGATGGAAATGGCCTGCCGCACCTTCATCATACCGGAGTTGACAAAGCCGACGATCATGACCGATGTGGCGGACGAGGACTGGATCACCGCCGTTACGCCGGCGCCCAGCAGAAAGCCCTTGATGGGATTGCCGGTCAGCCGGTACAGAATCAGCTCCAGTTTATTGCCCGCGACCTGCTTCAGTCCGTCCCCCATCAGGGCCATGCCGAACAAAAACAGCGCGATGCCGCTCAGCAGCGAGATCACATTCGAAATACCCACGCATAACATCCTCTCTGTTTGTTAATTGTATGTTAAATTACGAAGATTAAATGTTTTGTATCTTTTATCTTAAATTCATGTTAAATCTTGCTTTTTCTTTACATTTCACTTAAACTTAACATAAAGAGGAACGACGATTTTACATTTCTGCTTTATTGTATTCGCAAAAGGAGTGGTTCAGATGATCTATTTACTGGAAGACGACGATTCCATCCGCAAGCTTGTGCTCTACGGACTGGACAGCCAGGGCTTTCAGTCAAAGGGCTTTGCGCTTCCTTCGGAATTCTGGCGGGCTATGGACACAGAGCTTCCGGAGCTGGTGCTGCTCGATATCATGCTGCCGGAAGAAGATGGCCTGTCCATCCTGAAAAAGCTGCGCGCGCGGCCTGCGACCAAACGCCTGCCCATCATTATGCTGACGGCGAAAAATTCGGAATACGACCGCGTGATCGGACTTGACCACGGCGCGGACGACTTTGTTTCCAAGCCGTTTTCCATGCTGGAGCTGATTGCGCGCATCCGCGCAGTCCTGCGCCGAGCAGAGCCTGTGCAGACGAGCGGCGATTTTTCGCTCGGCCTGCTGTTCGTCTCCCCTGACCGCCACGAGGTCAAGGTCGGCGGCAAGGACGTGATGCTGACCAACAAGGAATTTGAGCTTTTGTGCCTGCTGCTGCGCAACAAGGGCATCGTATTGACGCGCGCAACGCTGATGGACCGCGTCTGGGGCTTTGAGTCCGAACGGGAAAACCGGACGCTGGACGTGCATATCCGAACGCTGCGCGTCAAGCTCGGCGAAGCGGGCAGCTATATCGAGACGGTGCGCGGCATCGGCTATAAGATCGGAGGTGAGGATCTGTGACGGCCAAGATATTTCGAAACGCATTTTTGATCGGGTTTACCGTTCTGCTTGCCTGTATTTTGCTCTTTTTCTTCATTATGTACTCGAACTATCAGGCGCAGGCATATGACATTCTGGAGGTCGAAGCCGAGCACATTGCGGAGGGGATGCAGATCTGCGGCGGCGAAGAGTATCTCGCCGCGATGCAGTCTGACGAGCGCATCACATGGATCGCGCCGGACGGCTCTGTGCTCTATGACAATATGGCGGACGCCGATACGATGGAGAATCACCTTCAGCGCCCGGAGGTGCAGGGGGCATTCGAGACGGGAAGCGGACGGTCTGACCGCTATTCCTCCACGATTCTGGAAAAGAACAACTATTACGCGCGTCTGCTGAAGGACGGGACGGTGCTCCGCGTGGCCGGAAAGCAAACGAGCGTAGCGGCCATGGCGCTGATGCTGGTGCAGCCGTCTTTGTGGATTGTTGTGCTGGTGCTGGTGCTGTGCGGACTGCTTGCCATGCGGCTGGCCAAGCAGATTGTCCGGCCCATCAACGCCATCAATCCCGATAATCCGAACGCCACACCGACCTATCCGGAGCTTCAGCCGCTGATCTCCCGCCTGCAGGAGCAGAACCGCACCATCCGCACGCAGCTGAGTGAGCTGTCAACGCGGCAGCGCGAGTTTGACGCGATCACGGAGAATATGCGCGAGGGCTTTCTGATCGTCGACGATAAGTGCAACATTCTTTCCAGCAACCGCAGCGCACTGCGTCTGCTGGGGATTGACGGGACGCCGAAGCCTGAAAATCTGCATCAGGCCGTCTGCTCCGGTGAGCTTCTGACGCTGGTCGATGCTGCGCTGGATGGAACGCGCGGCGACGAGGAGCTTTCCTTCGGCGGCGGCACGTGGCAGCTGTATGCCAATCCGGTCATTACCGGCAGCCGCGTGACGGGCGCGATCTTGATCTTCATGGACGTGACCGAGCGCGAACAGCGTGAGGCGCTGCGCCGCGAATTCTCGGCCAATGTTTCGCATGAGCTGAAAACGCCGCTGACCTCCATCACCGGCTTTGCCGAGCTTATGAAGGAGGGGATGGTCCCGAAGGAAAAGATGCAGGAATTCTCCGGCGACATTTACCGGGAATCCCGCCGTCTGATCGATCTGGTCGACGACATCATCCAGCTTTCCCGGCTGGACGAGGGCACGGCAAACTTCGCAAAAACGCCGGTCGACCTGTATGTGCTGGCGGGCGGCGTGATCGAGAGCCTCCGCCCCGTCGCGCAGCGGCAGAATATCACGCTCAGTCTCTCCGGGCAGCACGCCGTAATTCAGGGTGTTGAGCAGCTTTTACAGGAAATGGTCTATAACCTCTGCGACAACGCGATCAAGTATAACGTTCCGGGCGGCAATGTCGCTGTTTCTGTCTGGCAGAATGGACCGACGACCACGCTTTCCGTCGTGGATACCGGCATCGGCATTCCCTACGCTGACCAGAGCCGCGTGTTTGAGCGCTTCTACCGCGTCGATAAGAGCCACTCCAAGGAGGTTGGCGGCACTGGTCTTGGCCTCTCCATTGTCAAGCACGCCGCGCAGTACCACGGCGCGAAGATCGAGCTCAAGAGCGATCCCGGCAAGGGCACGGCGATTGCCGTCAACTTCACCGCTGCAAAATAACCGTGATTTCTGATAGGGCCGCTGCTTCGGCAGCGGCCTCTTTCGTACATTTTCCCGATCCTGCCTGAATCGCCCATTTTTCGCTTGCATCGCGGCTTTTAATCCGGTAAAATACCGGTATCTGTTCTTTGGAGGCGTTTTATGCACGAATTGACGTTTGCTTCCACCGCACTGATGATCTTTGTCGCGGCTGGGGCTTATCTGGCGGGCTGCTGCAACGGCGCAATCATCACGTCGTTCCTGTTTTACAGGGATGACATTCGCAGGCACGGCAGCCACAACGCGGGGCTGACCAATTTCTACCGCGTATACGGCAAAAAATTCGCGATCTGCGTCATACTGGTCGATATGCTCAAGGCATTTGTCGCAGTAAAGCTCGGCTCGGCTGTATTCGACGCGTATCTGGGACTCCGGCTGGAGGGCGAGTATTTTTCCGCCCTGTTCTGCGTAATTGGACACATTTTCCCTGCGTTCTATTCCTTTAAGGGCGGCAAGGGCATTCTTTGCAGCGGTACGCTCCTGCTGCTGCTGGACTGGCGCATTGCGGCGGTCGGCTGGGGACTGTTTGCGCTGCTGTGGCTCACAACGCGGTATGTCTCGCTCGGATCTGTATCGGGTGCAGTCAGCTTCCCGGTCACAACACTGATCTTCTGTCCGGGGAATTGGACGGTGTTCGTGCTGTCGCTTCTCATCGCGGCGCTCGTGATCTGGGCACATCGGGAAAATATCAGCCGTCTGCTGCACGGCACGGAATCCCGGTTCCGCTGGCACACAGACGCACCCTGAACGTATCGACCGATTTTCAGACAGAGAGGTTTCCCATGATTATCGACTTCCACACGCACACATTCCCGGATCAGATCGCGGCCTCGGCCGTTGCGCACCTGTCCGACAGGGCGAATATTCCCGCGTATTCCAGCGGTACGGCGGGCGGCCTGCTGCTGGCAGAACGGGCGGCAGGCGTTGACCGTTCAATCATTCTCCCGGTCGCCACGAAGCCGGAGCAAGTGCATCATATCAACGATGCAGCCGCCGCGCATAATGAGCACGCGTTTGTCACCAATATGTTTTCCTTCGCCTGCATCCACCCCGATTATGAGGACTGGAAGCAGGAGCTTGACCGCATTGCGGCACGGAATATGCGCGGGATCAAGCTTCACCCGGCCTATCAGCAGACCGATCTGGACGATCCGAAGTACCTGCGCATTTTAGAGCGTGCAGGCGCGCTTGGGCTGATCGTTGTGACGCACGCGGGCTTTGACATCGGCTTCCCCGGCTGCCGGTGCTGTACGCCGGAAAAGGCGAGAAACGCGCTTCAAGAGGTCGGCCCCGTAACGCTGGTGCTGGCGCATATGGGCGGCTGGCGCTGCTGGGATGCGGTTCCGGAGCTGCTTGCAGATACCACGGCTCTGCTGGACACGGCCTTCTCGCTCCGTCCGGCAGAGGCGGAGGAGGGCGATCCCCAATGGCTCTCGGATGAGGCGTTTGTGAACCTTGTCCGCACGTTCGGCGCGGAGCGTATTCTGTTCGGCACAGACAGCCCATGGGCTGACCCGCAGGCGGAGCTGCAGCACATCCGCGCGCTTCCCCTCTCAGAGGAAGAAAGGGCGGCCATCCTCGGCGGAAACGCCAAGCGGCTGCTGCGAATCTGATTGCTAACTGCATATTAAAAAAACGGAGAAAACCGGCAGCGGTTTTGAACGTGTGCCGATAAGGCAGTAATTTGAGATAACTGCAAAATTGGCATCTGCCGGGCAGGATTGGACAACAAAAACAGGCGGCACTCAGCTTCGGTTGGGCGCCGCCTGTTTTGCACATATAAGGGTAGAAAATCACCGATTTTCCGCTCGGATACTTAGTCCAATACGATGTCCTTTTTCTTTCCGTTCTTCTTTCTCGGATACTGCCGGATACGGGTGACAAAATCCAGATTGATAATCTCCAGTTCTCCCGTCTTCTTCTCTATGACCATACCGCCGTCGTCAATTTCTTTTATCACTCCCTGTACGCTGCCGTCATTTGAAGTGATCGTATAAATGATGCACTCTTCGCCGATAAACCGTTTTGCCAGTTCTTTCATTTCACTGTTCTCCTTGTTCTGCTTTTTTTGATTCAAAATATGCCTGACTGCTGCCAGTCTCCTTTGCCGCATGATCCATGGGATAATCACAAGAAGGAACAGGGCAAGCAAAATGAGGTAAAGACTGTCCATTTGCGCATCCCTCCCAATTTATATTCAGGAGATTCTATTTCCTGCTTCGGAATATCGCATTGCTTCTTTACAGTACATCGATATATTTACAGCCCAAATAAGGCATACAGTAAATGAGGGCAGGAATCCAATGTCGAACACAAGCGCACAGACCGCAAGCACGATCGCCAAAACCGTACACACCGCATTTGTTGCGGAGTATGCTTTGAACGCACACTTGCCGATCATAATTTTTTCGGCTTCATCGCAGTCGTCAATCCACTTTTTTTGAAATCTCATATCGTAGACGGACGCTTTCTTTTCGGGATTCATTTGCTTAGTTGTATCTACGCACTTTTGCTGAAAGAGGATCGCTTCAATCATAATAGCGAAGAAAGAGACGATACCGATGAAAAATACAATGGTTTTCTCCATGTCGTCAAATATTGCAAAACCTCCCGAATAGGATGCCGCGATCAGAAAATAGGCGACGATAAAGCTTGCGCTCGCGATCCAAATTACGACAGACAACTTTCGGTCAATAGTATCCGAGATAGCCTCATCCTCGCCATCCCACGCAGCGAGCAATTTCTTTGCACTCCGATAAATCGGGAGGCAGAGTACAGGCACGATGATTGCTATCGCAACCATCAGCCACGGAGCAATGTGCGTTCCGAAAAACGCTCCCGTTTCTTTCATCATGCCGACCAGTTCATCCATCCCTCCTTTTGCCGCACCATAACCGGAGTAATAGCCGATTACACCGCCGACAATCGCACATACGACCGCAAAAAGCAAAAACTTAGGCAGAGCTTTTCGATTTGCCTCTTTGATTTCGTCATTTTTCATTTTCCGTTTCCTCCTGTAAATAGAAGACTTCTTCAACCGTAACGCCGCATACCTTTGCGATCGTCAGAGCAAGTGTAACGGACGGCGAATAATCGCCGCGCTCGATCAGGCTGATCGTTTGCCGTGATACGCCGCATAAGCGCCCCATTTCCTGCTGATTCACATTCAGGATCGCCCTGAATACTTTCAAGCGATTTTGCAGTATCATGCAGCACCTCCGTCTGACGATTTTACTTGTCTTAATGACAACTATCATTGTCATGTTGTATTATACTCTTGTTATTTGAATCTGTCAAGTTGTTTTGAAAAAGTGAGGGATAAAGTTCGTTGCCTTGCCCTCCGCTGTCAGTAGAATGGCGTGTTCTGCAGTTCGATCTTTATCTGGGGTCACCTAGGATGAACTGCTAAAAGCGGAACAGGCATGATCGATCATGCCTGTTCCGAGAAGTTTGAATTTTACTGTCTTACCGGCAGGGGGCCTTTCTCCGTTCTTTTTTATCCGTTTTCCAGACTCATCGTCGCGTAGGCGTTGAGATCCTGACCGGCGCGTTTTCCGGCCAGGTATTCGTAATAGCCCTGCGCGCCGATCATGGCGCCGTTGTCGCCGCAGAGGCTGAGGGGCGGCATACACAGGCGGACGCCGAGCCGCTGTGTTTCGCGCGTGATCTCGCCCCGAATGCGGGAATTGGCAGCGACGCCGCCCGCGATGGCAAGCGTTTTGTAGCCGGTTTCTTTCAGCGCCTGCATCGTCCTCGGCACAAGCATGTCGCTGACGGCCTTGGAAAACGACGCGCAAAGCGACGGGATATCCAGCGCCTCACCGCGCTGCTCATGCGTGTGAATAAGGTTCAGCGCCGCTGTTTTAAGACCCGAAAAGGACATATCGAGCGGATTTCCGCTGAGCTTCGTATGCGGCATGGGATATTTTGTTTCGTCGCCGGTCTGCGCCGTTTTGTCAAGTACAGCGCCGCCGGGATACGGCATACCGATCACGCGGGCGATCTTGTCAAAGCACTCCCCTGCCGCGTCGTCGCGCGTTGTGCCCATGATGTGAAATTTTGTGTAATCCTGCACGTCGACGATCATCGTATGTCCGCCGGAGACGACAAGGCAAAGAAACGGCGGCTCCAGATCGGGATACGCCAGATAATTGGCCGCGATATGCCCCCGGATATGGTGAACCGGAACGAGCGGCACGCCGAGGCTGTACGCCGCCGCTTTCGCGAAATTCACACCCACCAGCACCGCGCCGATCAGCCCCGGCGCATACGTCACGGCAATCGCGTCGATCTCCTGCCGCGTCATGGACGCGCGGGAAAGCGCCTCGTCTGCCAGCGCGTAAATTGCTTCAATATGCTTGCGCGAGGCCAACTCCGGCACAACGCCGCCGTAAAGCCGGTGCAGTGCGACCTGTGAGGCGATGCAGTCCGTCAAAACTGTTCTTCCGTCCTCCACGACAGCGACGGCAGTTTCGTCACAGGAGGATTCCACGGCAAGAATTTTCATTTCAGTTCCTTTCTGAGAATGCGTGCATCCTCTTTGGGGTGTTGGTAATAGTTTTTCCGCAGGCCGATCTGCTCAAAGCCGAGCGAGTCATAGAGCGCGATTGCGGGCGCGTTGGAATCCCGAACCTCGAGCGTCAGGGCCGACGCCAGCATCTGTCTTCTCAGCGCCTTACACAGCGCAAGAACGAGCGCACGGCCAACGCCCCTCCGGCGATAATCCGGATGGACCGCAATGTTCATCATATCGGATTCGCCCAGAACGGTTTGGCTGCCAATATAGCCAGCGACGGTATCGCCGTCTACGGCGCAGAGCCAGAGACTCAGCGGGTTCTGCAGCTCACGTACAAGAATTGACTCCGGCCAGGGGTCAGAAAAGCAGGCAATTTCCAGCGCAGCGATCTGCGCAAGATGCTCCGGCTCCATCGGTGTTATGGTAAGTTCCGTCATGTTCTTTACTTTGCCTCATACCAGCTCGCGCCGGACTTCGCTTCCGCCAGCAGCGGGACCTTCAGCTGCACGACGTTTTCCATCTCGGCGGTCACAATTTTTTTGACCTGCTCCGCTTCCTTGACCGGGCACTCGACGATCAGCTCGTCGTGCACCTGCAAAACGAGCCGCGCCTTGAGCTTCTGCTTTCGGAGCGCCGCGTCGACGCGAATCATGGCCAGCTTGATGATATCCGCTGCCGTGCCCTGAATGGGGGTGTTGAGCGCAACGCGCTCACCGAACGAGCGGATATTGAAGTTGCTGCTTTTGAGCTCCGGCAGCTCACGGCGGCGGCCAAAGAGCGTGGTCACATAGCCATCCCGCTTCGCCTGCTCGACAATTTCATGCATATAGGTCCGGACGCCTGCATAATGCGCCAGGTAATTGTCGATATACTGCCGCGCTTCCTTGCGCGTGACGCCGATGTCCTCGGAGAGGGAGAACTCCGAAATGCCGTATACGATACCGAAATTGACGGCCTTTGCGTGGCGGCGCATGAGCGGCGTGACCTGCTCCGGCTCCACGCCGAAGACCTGTGCAGCCGTCGCGGTGTGGATATCAAAGCCGGAGCGGAACGCCTCCTGCATGGTTTTGTCGTCCGCGATATGCGCCAGCACGCGCAGCTCGATCTGGCTGTAATCCGCGTCAACGAAGACGCAGCCGTCGCTTGGCACGAACATCCGGCGGATCTCGCTGCCAAGCTCCGTGCGGACGGGGATATTCTGAAGGTTCGGATCTGTCGAGGACAGGCGGCCCGTGGCCGTGACAAGGTTCTGGAAGGTGGTGTGAATGCGCCCGTCGTCCGCGATCTGCTTGACAAGCCCGTCGGCATACGTGCTTTTGAGCTTTGTCATGGCACGGTAATCGAGAATCGCCTCAATGATCGGGTGCTTGCCCTTGAGCTTTTCGAGCACATCTGCGTTTGTCGAATAGCCGCTCTTCGTCTTCTTGCCTGCGGGCAGTCCAAGCTCGTCAAACAGAATCTCGCCGAGCTGCTTCGTAGAATTGATGTTGAATTCCCGTCCGGCAAAATCGAAAATAGTCTGCTGAGCAGCTTCAATACGGCTTTGCAGCATGTTTCCGAACGAAATCAGGGCCATCTGGTCTGACTTGACGCCCGCATATTCCATCTCGGCCAGTACCCGGCAGAGCGGCAGCTCGATCTCATAATAGAGCTTTTCCATGCCGTTCTGCGCAAGCTTTTCCGGCAGCGCCTCATACAGTGCCGCGACCGCAGACGCCTCCGCAAGCCGATTGCACACCCGTGCAGCCTCTTCGCCGACCTCATCCTTGTCCGCGCGGCCGATCTCAAAGCCGAGCAGATGCGTGACCACGCGGTCAAGGTCGTAGCTTCCCTGTGTCGCGTCGAGATCGTAGGCGGCCAGCGCGGTATCGAAAATGAAGCTCTCCGCCGGGTATCCAAGCTCCAGCAGGCGGCGCATGAGCGGCTTGCAGTCGTGCGTGACCTTCTTGACGGACACGCCAAACAGGGTTGACATAAATTTTGTACTTTCCAGCGCGTCCCCGCAGAAATAATAGCCGCTTTCATCCGTATTGACCGCAATTGCAGAGAAATCCGGTTCTGCAATCAGATTTACATAATGTTCTTTCTGGAAGGATACCGCAAGCGCCTCGGCGCGGGCGGCGTCGCTTACGACCTCGCTTGTGCAGACGCCATCGATCATGCCGTTCTCCGCTGTCTCCTGCGGCGCGTGCAGGCCGTACCGGGCAATGAGCCGCGTGAACTCCAGCGGGCAAACAGCTCGTATAGAGCTGCTTCGTCATACGGCTGTACAAGGCAAGCTTCCGGCGAAAACTCGATCGGCGCTTCGCAGCGGATCGTCGCCAGATCGTAGGACAGATACGCGCTGTCCCTCCCCTGTTCGAGCTTGGCACGCAGCTTTTCCTTGACCGCGTCCAGATGTGCGTACACGCCGTCCAACGTGCCGTAGTCCAGCAGCAGCTGCGTCGCCGTCTTCGGGCCGACGCCCGCAACGCCGGGGATATTATCTGAGCTGTCGCCCATGAGCGCCTTCAGGTCGATCAGATGAATGGGCTCAAAGCCGTATTCCTCACGGAATTTTGCGGGATCATAGTTGACTGCGACGGTCTGGGACAGCTTGGACGAGACGAGCTTGACCGTCACGTGTTCATCGATCAGCTGCAAAGAATCCCGGTCGCCGGTGACGATCACGCAGTCCCAGCCCGCATGGCCACAGCGTTTTCCGATCGTGCCGATCACATCGTCGGCTTCCCAGCCCTCGCATTCAAAAATTGGGATGCGCATGGTCCGCAGCACATCCTTCATAACGGGCATCTGCATGGCGAGCTCGTCCGGCATGGGATGGCGCGTGGCCTTATAGCCGTCATATTTCAAATGGCGGAATGTTGGCGCTTTAAGATCAAACGCGACGCAGAGCGCGTCCGGCTTTTCGTCCGCGCGCAGCTTTTCCAGAATATTCAGAAAGCCATAAATGGCATTTGTAAAGAACCCGTCTCTGGTCGTCAGTGCACGGACGCCATAATAGGCGCGGTTGATGACGCTGTTTCCGTCGAGAACCATCAGCTTCATGGGCGTAAACTCCTTTGCATTTCTTTGGTTAGTTTACCACATTTCCGCCCTTCTTTCAAGAAAGGCGCTTCTTCCGGTTGACGGTTTTTCGTGAAAAGATTATACTAAAGAAAAAAGAAAAGGAGCATTTCGATATGATCTACTCTTCGAAGGACATGGAATCCCACGCCGTTTTGGATACGGCGGCAAAGATCTGCGCCGCAGCGCGCACCGCGCCGAAAACCAGAGGCATGGACGGCCTCGTGACCTGCGTTTTAACGGGCGAGGATAAAAGCCAGCTGGCCGCGCAGATGCGGAAGCTGGCCGACGAGCTGGATTATGCGTTCTTTACCCGCGACGCGGATAACGTCGAAGCTGCTGACGCGGTGGTGCTCTTTGGGATGGAGGAGGTGCGGCGCGGGCTTGACGCGGGCTGTCAGTACTGTCACTTCGAAAGCTGCGCCGACTGTACAGAAAAGGACGGCCTGTGCGCGTGGGATGCCATCGATATCGGCATCGCCATCGGCTCCGCCGCTGCCGCAGCAGCCGACGCGCGCGTCGACAGCCGCGTGATGTTCTCCGCTGGCCGTGCGGCAAAAAGCCTCGGCCTGCTCGGAGAAAAGGCTTCGCTGGTGCTTGGCCTGCCCCTCAGCATCAGCGGAAAGTCCCCGTTCTTCGACCGGAAGCCGAAGAAATAAGCCGCCGACCCCACAGAATTATATTGCCATCACGTATACCTGACAGGGATTCCATTCATCCCATAATGTCGGAAATACCTCAAATTCCTGAAAGCCGAGCGACAGGTAAAACCGGTTCGTACTGTCATATTCCGCATATCTTCCCATCTGCACGGTTTTTACCTGCATAAAGGAGTATCCAGCTTTGCCTGCCGCTTCTCTTGCTTGCTGAAACAGCTCACGGCCAATCCCCTGACGGTGATATTCCTTCAATACGCCCATCACGTATAATTCGACGGTAGCCGTTCCTGTTTCTTTCAGATATAAAAAACCAACGGGCTTGTCTGCGTCATAGGCGCAGAAGAATTGTTTATCGCCGCTTTCTGTGATGTAATCCTCCCTTGCCTCTGGGATACCGAACCATTCCGGAAGCGCTTCCAGAATGCTCCGCGTTGCAGCCTGTTTTTCGGTGCTGTTTGTCAGCTGGCATATTTTCATTAGCTACTCCTGTAAATTCAGATTGGATAATCTTTTGATGCGCAAACCCGGAGCAAATGCTCCGGGTTTTGTTTGATCAGATGTGCTTCCACTTTGCGCCGCCGGGGATATCGGTGATCTCGATGCCCTGCGACTTGAGTTCGTCGCGGATACGGTCGGCCTCGGCGAAGTTTTTGGCCTTTTTCGCGTCATAGCGTGCCTGGATCTGCGCGGTCACAGCGGGATCGTCACTGCCATCCTCGCAGAAGATGGAATACGCACCTGCGGCAGGCTTTTCAGCCGCATTGCGCTCGCGGATCTCATCTGCCTTTTTGCACAGGTCAAGGCTCAGTACCTTGTCGAAATCATCAAGGACGAACAGCTTCGTCGCGTCGTTGGTCTTGTATTTGAGCACGTCATACAGTGCTGTAATCGCAAGAGAGGTATTCAGATCATTGCCGAGCGCGGCGTTGAATTTCTCGCGCAGTGCGGACACGGCAGCCTCGTCGATCTCGCCGTCGCCGGGCTTCAGCGCAGCGATTTTCATCAGCAGCTTCTGATACGTTCCGGCAGCATTGTCAAGGTTTTCCCATGTGAAGACCAGATTGCGGCGGTAGTGGCTCTGCAGGCAGAACAGGCGGTAGCACAGCGGGTCGTAGCCCTTCTGCTCCAGTAGGGATACCGTCAGGAATTCGCCCTTGGATTTGGACATTTTGCCGCTGGCGGTGTTCAGATGCATAACGTGCATCCAATAATTGCACCAGTGGTGGCCGATGTAGCTCTCGGACTGCGCAATTTCATTCGTATGGTGCGGGAAAGCGTTGTCGATGCCGCCGCAGTGGATGTCGAGGTGTTCGCCCAGATATTTGAGCGAAATGCCGGTGCATTCGATGTGCCAGCCCGGATAGCCGACGCCCCACGGAGAATCCCACTTGAGCGCCTGATCCTCAAACTTGGATTTTGTGAACCAGAGCACGAAGTCGTTCTTGTTTCGCTTGTTCGTATCCTCCTCGACGCCCTCGCGAACGCCGACGGCGAGGTCTTCCTCTTTGTGCTCGTTGAAAATGTAGTATTTTTCAAGCTTGGAGGTATCGAAATACACGTTTCCGCCCTCGATATAGGCGTAGCCGGTGTCAAGGAGCTTGGTAATGATCTTGATATATTCGTCAATGCAGCCTGTGGCGGGCTGAACGACGTCGGGCTTCTTGATGTTGAGCTTGCGGCAGTCCTCGAAGAACGCGTCGGTGTAGAACTGTGCGATCTCCATGACCGTTTTGTGCTCGCGGCGGGCGCCCTTGAGCATCTTGTCCTCGCCCTCATCTGCGTCGGAGGTCAGATGGCCGACATCCGTGATATTCATAACGCGCTTCACGGGATAGCCCGCGTAACGGAGATATTTTTCCAGCACATCCTCCATGATATAGCTGCGCAGATTGCCGATGTGTGCAAAGTGATAGACCGTCGGGCCGCAGGTATACATTTTGACCAGCTTCGGGTCATAGGGGACAAATTCTTCCTTTTTGTGTGTAGCAGAGTTATAAAGATACATCGTCAAGTCTCCTTTTTCGTATCGTTGATCTGTTCTTCCAGCAGCGCCATGCGGCGCTTGAGTTCTTCGATTTCCAGCATGACCGGGTCCGGCGTGTGAATATGGTCGAGCTTATCGCCGCAGAGCCGGACGATCCGGCCCGGAACGCCAACGACCGTCGCCCCCTCCGGCACCTCGCGCAGCACCACAGCGTTTGCCGCGATACGGGCGTTGTCGCCGACGCGGAACGGGCCAAGAACCTTTGCGCCGGAGCCGACCATGACGTTGTTGCCGAGCGTCGGATGGCGCTTGCCGACGTCCTTGCCCGTGCCGCCGAGCGTCACGCCCTGATAGAGCAGGCAGTCGTCCCCGATCTCGGCCGTTTCGCCGATCACGATGCCGGTTCCGTGGTCAATGACCAGCCGACGGCCAATGGTCGCGCCGGGATGGATCTCGATTCCCGTCCACATCTTCGACCACTGCGAGATCGCGCGGGCGATGAAAAAGCAGCGCCGCAGGTAAAACCAGTGCGCGATCCGGTAGTCGATGGTCGCGTGCAGGCCGTTATACAGCAGCATGACCTCAATGGCAGACCGTGCGGCAGGGTCGTTTTTCTTATATGCCCGGATATCCTCCAATAAATGCAAATGAAGCTCCTCCAATATAAAAACCCGCCTCCTGACTGCTCAAGAGGCGGGTCAAAAAACTCGCGGTTCCACTCTGATTTCTTACTCCGGCTGTAACGTCAGCCTGCACGGGGTCTCCCCTCGCTCCCGAACGCACGTTCCCGCATCGCCTTTGCCCCCGTTTGCAGCCGACGGCGGAGACTCTCTGAAAAAGCGGAGCAGCGGTACTCTTTTCGATCAACGCGATATTGAATTTTCTTGGGAAATCATATCATTGGAGCAGGAAAAAGTCAAGCCTTCTTCGCAAGACCGAGGCAGGCCCAGTTTTTGCAGAAATACTCCACGCCGGAATAGACCGTTGTGACCAGAATGACGATATTCACGACCAGATCCAGCGTCGGAAGATTCGGCAGCACCATCATGGCGATCAGACCGACCATCGTGCAGGAGGTCTTGATCTTGCCGCTCCAGCCGGCGGCGATCACGGTCCCATTGCTGGCCGCGACCATGCGCAGGCCGCTGATGGCAAACTCGCGCGCGATCACGATGAACACGACCCAGGACGGCATCCGGCCCCAGCCGACGAAGATCATCATGCAGGCCGTCACCAGCAGCTTATCGGCCAGCGGGTCGAGGAATTTGCCAAAATCGCTGACCTGATTGTAGTGGCGGGCAATATAGCCGTCCAGAAAATCGGAAATGCTGGCGATCACAAAGACCGCGACAGCGGCCCAGCGCAGCCAGTCCGCGCCGTTCGCTGACAGCAGCATCAGAACCATGTAGACCGGGATCAGCACCACACGGACAAGGGTAATTTTACTCGCAGTCGTCATTGTATTCTTCCTCCAGTACGCCGACAAGCTCTCCATCGTAGGTGTCCACGACATGGACGTCTACAAAATCGCCGGTCTTAATGTGTTTTTCCGCTGTGAACCAGATCTTCCCGTCAATGTCGGGAGAATCGGCATAGGTTCTGCCGTAATAGCTGTCCTCGTCCGGGTCATAGCCCTCGCAGAGCACCTGCATGACCTGACCGACACAGGACTCGTTATAGTCGTCCATAATGCGCGACTGAATCTCCGCAACCTGCTCTGCGCGCTGCTTGGCGATCTCGGTATCAGGATATTCCATTTCGGCTGCGCGTGTGCCCTCTTCAGGCGAAAACGCGAACGCACCGACGCGTTCAAGCTTGTATTCCTTCAGGAAATCGCACAGCTGTGCAAATTCCACCTCGCCCTCGCCGGGAAGACCGGTAATGAGGCTCGTGCGGAGCACAAGGCCGGGGATCTCATGGCGGAGCTTTGTGAACAGCTGCCGGACATATTCGCCGTTGCCGCGCCGGTTCATTTTACGCAGGATCTCGTCGTTGATATGCTGGATGGGAATATCCAGATATTTGACGATCTTCGGCTCGTTTGCCAGAACGTCGATCAGCTCCTGCGACATTTCATCGGGATAGAGATAATGTACCCGGACCCAGACCAGCCCGTCGATTTTGCAGAGCCTGCGCAGCAGCTCCGCAAGCTTCCGCTCGCCGTAGAGATCGAGGCCGTAGCGGCTGGTATCCTGTGCGACGACGATCAGCTCCTTCACGCCGTCGGACGCAAGCTGCTCCGCTTCCTTTATCAGATCTTCTATCGGGCGGCTGCGGAGCTTGCCGCGCAGCTTCGGAATGACGCAGTACGCGCAGTGGTTATCGCAGCCCTCGGCAATTTTCAGATAGGCGTAATATTCCGGCGTTGTGAGGATCCGGCCATCTTCCGACTGGTCGGCGTTAATATCGTCGAAGCGCTTGTAGCGCTTGCCGGACAGCACCTGCCCGACCGCGTTCGCAACATCGTAATACGAGCCCGTGCCAAGCACGCCGTCGACCTCCGGCAGCTCCTTTAGAATTTCTTCCTGATAGCGCTGGGCAAGACAGCCGGTGACGAGAATTTTCTGAATTCTCCCTTCTGCCTTCAGCTGCGCCATAGCAAGGATGTTGTCGATGGCTTCTGTCTTGGCGGATTCAATGAAGCCGCAGGTGTTGACAATGACGAGTTCTGCACCGTCGGGGTCTGGGCTGATCTCATAGCCTGCCTGCCGCAGCAGCCAGAGCATATGCTCGGCGTTGACCTGATTTTTGGCGCAGCCAAGCGAGATCATGCCGATCGTATGGGTCATGATATGTCGTCCTCCGTGATTTCTTCCAGCTCCAGCCCAACGCGGTAGCGCCGGAGGCCGGACTGGATGTCCTTCCAGCTGTGGCCGCGCCGGATGAGCGCGTCCACAGTCCGTTTTACTTCTTTTTCGTCCGGATCCTTCCCCTGCCAGCGGCGGAGCAGAAAGCGGTCAATGGCGTCGTCCATTTCGGGCAGCTCCGCAAGCGCCTCCTCCCAGAGTTCCTGCGGGATGCCCTTTTCGAATAAAATATTTTTGATGCGGCTTTTCCCGTAGCCCTTTGCCGCAGCGCTTGCAGCGAGCTGCCGTGCTGTCTCGCGGTCATCGAGCAGATGCAGCTCCTTGAGCCAGCCGACGGCTTCCTGCGCGTCGGCTGCTTCCTCACCCTTCCGGACAAGGCGCTTCTGCAGCTCCTTTTCAGACACGCCTGCCGCTGCGACAATGCGCACGGCCCGCGCCTTTGCAGACGCTTTTCCGGCAGCAGCCAGCAGCGCCTGATAGTCTTCCTCCGTCAGCTCCATTCCGCTGTAAAGGCCGAAGTCCGCAAGCAGATACGGCTGCGTTTTTAAAACAGTATCGTCGTCAAAGACAAGCTTGACGCGCTTTGACTGCGGCAGCTCCTGAATGGCAAGCAGGCGCATCAGTCGTCGTTAAAATCGTCTGCCGAGATACTTACAGGCTTCGCGGCGACGGATGCGGGCGGCTTTGCGTTCTTGCCCTGCAGCTTCCACATATTGTCTCGGATGGACTGCTCAATGCGGTCAGCGACGTCGGGATGATCAATGAGGTACTGCTTGGCCGAGTCGCGGCCCTGTCCAATACGCTCGTCTCCGATGGAGAACCAGCTGCCGCTCTTGTTGATGAGCTCGAGCTGCACGGCAAGGTCGACCATCTCGCCCCATTTGGAGATGCCTTCGCCGTACATGATATCGAAAAACGCCTCTTTGAAGGGGGGCGCGCATTTATTCTTGACGATCTTGGCCCGCGTGCGGTTGCCGATGACCTCGGAGCCGTTTTTGATGGCCTCCGTGCGGCGGATATCGATACGGACAGATGCATAGAATTTCAGCGCGTTGCCGCCGGTCGTCGTTTCGGGGTTGCCATACATGACGCCGATCTTCATACGCAGCTGGTTGATGAAGATGACGACGCAGTTTGTCTTGGAGATATTGCCCGCCAGCTTGCGCAGCGCCTGCGACATGAGCCGGGCCTGCAAGCCGACGAACGTATCGCCCATCTCGCCCTCAATTTCCGCGCGGGGCGTCAGCGCCGCAACAGAGTCGACGACCACAACGTCGACCGCGCCGGAGCGCACAAGCGCGTCGGTGATCTCCAGCGCCTGCTCGCCGGTATCCGGCTGGGAAACCAGCATGGAGTCAATATCCACGCCGATACGGGCGGCATAGTCCGGGTCAAGCGCGTGCTCGGCGTCGACGAATGCGACCTCGCCGCCGCGCTTCTGTGCCTGTGCGACGATATGCAGTGCAAGCGTCGTTTTACCGGAGGATTCCGGGCCGTAGATCTCGATAATTCTGCCCTTCGGTACGCCGCCGATGCCGAGCGCGGCGTCGAGCGCCAGAGAACCGGTCGGGATCGCATCGACCTGAAGATCGGGCCGGTCGCCAAGGCGCATGACCGCCCCCTTGCCGAAGTTTTTCTCGATCTGCCGGATGGCCGTATCAAGCGCCTGCTTCTTGTCGTTATTGGGAGTCTGATCGGCTGCTTTTTTCTTTTCCATCGTCTCAGTTCCTTCCTCTTTTGTGTATGAACCTACTATAACACATCATTCGATAAAAATCAAACATTTGTTTTACTTCTTTTTGCCTCTGACCGCTCGGACAACGCCGCGCAGATCCTTTCGAAGGACAATGTCCGTATATCCGTATTCCTGCAGGATCATGGATACGGCCATATGCTGTCCCAGGCCGAATTCAAAGCAAAGGTATCCGCCGTCTGCCAGCAGATGGGTAAAGTTTTCGGCGACGGCGCGGTAAAATGCCAGACCGTCCTTCCCGCCGTCCAGTGCAAGCGCAGGCTCGTATTCCTTCACGGACGGTTCCAGCCGCGTCATTTCCTCGCTCGTTACATACGGCGGGTTGCAGACCAGCGCGTCGAGCGTGCCGACAAAGCTCGGCCCTCTTTTTCGCGCGTCCAGCCCGACTGCCGTTACGCGGTTCATAAGCTTCAGACGCTTGATATTGCGCTTGGCGACGGCCAGCGCGGGGCGCGAAATATCCGCAAGCGTCACATGGGCATCCGGCAGCTGGTGCGCGATGGCGAGGCCGATACAGCCGCTGCCGCAGCAAAGATCCAGCACGCGCGGTGCTTCCCTGCCGCGCAGAACATCAAGCGCAAGGTCGGTGACAGCCATGGTGTCGTCGCGCGGGATGAGCACATCCGGCGTGACCTCCAGCGAGATCCCATAGAAATCCCACTGTCCGAGAATATACGGCAGCGGCTCGTGCGCCAGCATACGGTTTACATAACTACTTAGTTTTTCTTCGATCTGCTCGCTTGCATATAAATTCGAATCAGCCAGCACAGCTGTCACGGATTTCCCGGACGCGAATGCCAACAGCTCCCGTGCGGCCATGGAGGCATTCTCCCCTTCCGACGGCAGCAGCGCCCGGCGGGCCTGCAGATAGAGGTCGCCGTATTTCTTTACCATCGGTCGGCACCCGCCTCGTCCGGAATGACGAGCTTCAGCGCTTCGATGGCGACCTCCAGCATGGAATCGTCCGGCTCATTGGTCGTAAAGTGCTGGAACCACATACCGGGCGCGGACAGCGCACGCGTCAGGGCGTTGTCATGACGGCCGACAAAGCGGTTGCATTCATAGCTGATTGACACGACGAACGGCAGCAGCGCAAGCCGGATAAGCATACGGACAAGCATATTGCTGGTCGGGAAAACGGCGCTTACGAGCGCAAAGAGCAAAATCGAAATTGCAACGACGACAAACAGGAAGCTTGTGCCGCAGCGCGGATGCAGCCGGGTCATACCGCGGCAGTTTTCAACGGTCAGCGGAAGCTGCGCCTCATAGCAGCGGATGGTCTTATGTTCTGCGCCGTGATAGGAAAAGACGCGCTTCATGTCCTTCATCCGGGAAATCAGGATCATATAGCCCATAAAGATCGCGATGCGGATCACACCCTCGATCAGGCTGCGGACGACGGCATTGTGGATCCAGCGGTCAAAAATACCGCTCAAAAGCGTCGGCAGCAGGAAGAACAGGCCGACGGAAAACAGAACGCCGAGAAACACGGAGAATGACACGACTGCCTTTTCCAGCTTCTCGCTGCCAAGCTTCTTCTCAAGCCACTGCTCAAATTTGGACGGCTGCGCGTCTTCCTCCTCTTCCGGGAAGAACTCCGCCGAATACATGAGCGCTTTCACACCGGACACCATAGACGAAGCAAAATTCACCACGCCGCGGATCAGCGGCCATTTGGCGACGCCGGTGCGCTTTTTAAGCGGCTCGACCTTCGTGACGAGGCCCTCCGGCCCGCGCACGACGATGGAGCGCTTGTCCGGCCCCTGCATCATGATGCCCTCGATCAGGGCTTGACCGCCGATGAGCGTTTTAAATTTTTCCTGGCTGACAGGATTGTTCTCTTTTTTCATGCAAACCTCTTATTCTTCCCCGGTGGGGATGCTGATCGTGACAAGCGTACCGCCGCCCTCCGCGTTTTCCAGCGTCAGCGTGCCGCCGTGCATGGTGACGATCTCCTCGCAGACGGCGAGGCCGATGCCGCTGCCGCGCGCCTTGGAGCTGCCCTTATAGAATTTCAATTTGACGTGCGGAAGCTCTTCCTCCGGAATGCCGGGGCCGTAGTCCCGCATACGGATGACGACAAAGCTCCCTTCATGTGCGATGGACGCGTCGATGCGTTTGCCCTCGCCGCCGTGCTTGGCCGCATTGTCAAGAATGTTCAAAAACACCTGCCGCATACGCGCAACGTCGCACGGGATTTCCGGAATCTCCTCGTCGCAGCCGTCGTAATGCAGGCAGATGCCCTCCTGCTTGAGCCGGTTGCCATACATGAAGACCGTATCCTCAAATTCTGCCAGAATATCGGCTGTTTCGACATGGAGCGTAAACCGCCCGTCCTGCATCCGCGTGAATTCCAGCAGCTCCTCGACCATACCGGTCAGCCGCTTGGCCTCGCGCGCGATGATCACGACGCCGCGCCGCGTTTCCGTGTCCAGATTCTCGGATGTCAGAAGCGTCTCACCCCAGCCGGAAATGGCTGTAAGCGGCGTTCGAAGCTCATGCGACACGGAGGAAATGAACTCTGTCTGTGTTTTTTCCGCCTGTCCGATCTTGACAGACATATCATTAATGGTGCTGACCAGCTCGCCGATCTCGTCGTCATACTGACCGGGGATCTGCACGCCGTAGGAGCCGGCGGCAATGCGCTTGGCCGTCGCGTTGATCTGCGAGACGGGCACCAGAATGGACTTGATAAAAAAGCTGCTCAGGAAAAAGATCGAGCCGATGAAAAGCAAGCCGATCGTCACGGCGATCAGCGCGATCATCAGGATCTGAAGATCCGCGTTGCGCAGGCTCGTCACATAGCGCAGAACGCCGATCACCTCACCGTTGGTATAGATCATCGGGCTGGAGACGGCCAGAATGCGCTCCCCTGTCAGCGGGTTTCTGCCTTTATAGTGCCGGATCTGCTGGCTGTCGATGGCCTGCTGGATCTCGGGCGTCGAGGGGGAGCGTCCTGCGAATTTTCCGTAGGAGGAGGCGACGAGCTTTCCGTTTGCGGAAATGAACTGCAGCTCCAGCCGGTCCTTTTCCTCAAAGGTCTGCGCGAATTTGATGCAGGACTGGTAGTATTCCTTATAGCTCTGCGAAATGTAGTTGCTGAAAAAATCAGTTGTTGTTTTCGCCTTGTTTTCGAGGCCGGAGCGAAGGTTTGTGTCGTAATACGCCGCCATGGAGAACACCACGCCGAGCACGCACGCTGCGACCAGCAGCATGATCACGCCCACGTTATTGACGAACCAGCGCCGTTCAATGCCGGACAGGCGTTTCTTTTTCTTCAAAAAGCCTCACCTCACGCCTTATGCGCCCCACTTGTAGCCAAAGCCCCAGACTGTCGTGATGTAGGTTGGATTTGCGGTATCGTCCTCGATCTTGATGCGCAGGCGGCGGATGTTGACGTCAACAATCTTGAGCTCTCCGTCATAGTCCCGGCCCCAGACCGCAGCGAGGATATCCTCCCGAGAAAGCGCCCGACCCGGATTCTGCATGAACAACTTGACAATGGCATATTCCACCTGCGTCAGTTTGATGCGGCGGCCCTCCTTGTCCAGCGTCCGGTTGCGCGTGTTCAACACGAACGGACCGTGTTTGAGTTCGATCTGATTGGACGAGCCGTCGGAGTCAATGCGGCGGTAGAGCGCGTCGATGCGTGCGGTCAGCTCCGCAGGACTGAAGGGCTTGGTCATATAGTCGTCCGCGCCTGTCATCAGGCCGGTGATCTTGTCCATTTCCTGACTTCTTGCGGTTAACATAATAATTCCGATCTTTTTATCCGTCACCCGGATGCTGCGGCAGACCTCAAAGCCGTCGATGCCGGGCAGCATAATATCGAGGATCGCGACGCCGACATCCGGGTTGGCCTTCAGCAGATCCAGCGCTTCTTCTCCGGTCCCGGCCTCTACGACCTCATACCCGGCGCGCTTGAGATTGATGACCACAAAGCTGCGGATACTGACCTCATCTTCCAAAATCAAAACCTTTTTCATGCTGTTTCGCTCCTCATGTCTCTCCCGAATTCCAATCAATATGAATAAAGTGGAACATATCCCGCAGCCTGTCCGCAGACAGCTCCTCGGCCCACTTCCCTGTTCCAAGCTTCGCCGCATAGGTGATATCGCCTTTTTCGGCCAGAATGAACCTGCCGTCGGCGGATGCAGATTCATTTCGATTCTCTCCGGAAAACGCGTAGATCGTAAAGATCAGCTCTGTGCGCCGCCCGTCTTCCCACTGCGAAAATGCATAGCCATGCACGCCGTCCGCCTCTGCGCCGCGCGTGATGCAGAACTGGTTCTGCCAGCGGTCCGGAAGCTTTAAGAACCAGCCGCCTGAAAAGCTGTGATAGGTCGTCAGCTTTGGCAGGCTGCGTCCGTCCAGATCAAGGTTGTACCAGCTGATCGCGGAATCGTTCTCATCGGATCCCTCTGCCGACGGAAGCGGCAAAATCTGCGGCAGCTCGATCAGCCCGTCGCCGTCAATATCGGAGGCGTAGACATAGTAGCTGCGGACAGTGGAAACAGGGCTTTCCGCCTCGCGCATGGTGACGCTTTGGAACACGCCGTTCTGAAACGCAAAGACGTCTGTCACAAGTCCGGTATCCTCATATGCGCTCGACACAAAGACGGCGGGAATGTCCTTCATCAGATTTCCGGTCAGAATACGCTTGACAAGGGACGCTCCGGCAGTTAGATATGCTTCCTTCTCGCGCTCCATCTGCCCGGCCTGCCAGCGGTAAAGCTCTGCAATGCCCTGCGGCTGCTCTGCTTCAAAGCGGAGCAGGAAAATATCCTTCCGGCCGTCGCCGTCAAGGTCGACTACGCGGTATTCCGAGTAATTGGCATTCATCAGCTCGGCCACATGGCCGTCGGAGTAGGAATATGCGCTGAGCGATTGCAGCACGTCGGTGGACAGCTGCCGCCCGATGACAAGCTCGATGCCCGGCTGGCCGGTCAGCTGGACGTATTCGACGCTGGCAAAGCTGGTGCCGTCGCCCTCGATCACATCCGTCAGGTGGTAATCGCCGTCCACACGGGAAAAGATGCAGGCTCTGAGCGGCCTGTCCCCTGCCGCCTTCAAAAACGCGATCGCTTCTTCCTGTCCGTCGCCGTCGAGATCGGCCAGCTGCACAGACTGCTGATTCGGGCCGGACACCGGCGCAGAATAGACAGCGCTCTGGCCGCTCAGAACCGCATCGATTGCAAGCTCCAGCCGGTCATATTCATCAGAGTGCCGCGGCAGCGTATACAGCTCGTCGACCGTTTTGACAAAACAGCCTGAAAGCAGCAGCGTCAGCGCTGCTGCAAGCAGCACAAGCCCCGCCCGTTTTCCGTGCAATCGTTCCAACTCCTTTTTCAACTTTTTATAGTATATCATGTCAAGTTACAAAAGTGTAGCGAATTTGTAAAAAACAAGACTATTTCACGACCACATTTTTTTCGCCGAGCTGCTCCCGCAGCTCCTGCAGCATCCGCTCGTCCAGCGCACAGCTTCCACCCATCCTTGCACCGGTGTCGGCAAAATAGATCACGGCCCGCGCTTTTCCCGGGAACATCTTGAGAATGGGCAGGACCTTCTTTGCCGAGCGCTGCGCGGAGCTTTCGATTTTGAGATAGACGGTATGCGCCTGCGCCGCTGTCTGACGCGCGGCCTGCGCGGCATCAATATCCTTCATATCCCCGATCTGCACCACGCGGTTCACGACCATCTGCGGCGGTTTTTCGTCGCGAACGGAAATGCGGCCATTCAGGATAACAGGCGAGTTTTCATAAAGCAGCGAGCCATATTGGCCCAGGATCGTGGAGAATGTCAGAAGCTCCATGGAACCGGTATCGTCCTCCACTGTGACATAGGCCATCATGGAGCCGGAGCGCGTGGTCTTCATCTTGACCGCCTCGACGATTCCGGCAATGTTCACGATCTGCTCGTCCTGATAGGTATCGCCGCCGTTTTCAAAGCATTCCAGAATCTCACCGATTGGAACCACATCCATGCCGCGCAGCAGCGGCCGGTACTCGTCCATCGGATGGCCGGACAGGTACAGACCGGTCGTCTGCTTTTCCAGACTCATTTTCTCCTGCACGCTCATTTCCGGGATATCCGGTGCCTGCACAGCTGGCATGGCAGCGGCGCTGTCTTCGCCGGACAGCAGATCGAACAGACCCATCTGGCCGTCGACATTCTTATTCTTCTGGCTGGCCGCTGCGTCGAGCACAAGCTCATAGATACGCAGCATCTGGGCGCGGTTCAGTCCAAAGCCGTCGCAGGCGCCGGCCTTGATGAGATTTTCCAGCGCCCGCTTGTTGAGATCCGTCCCGTACATACGGGAGGCAAAATCCTCAAGGCTGGTGAACTTCCCGCCCTGCTCTCGCTCGTTCATGACCTTCTGGATAAAGCCGCGTCCGATATTCTTGATCGCCGCCAGGCCAAAGCGGATGCCGCCCGGCACGACGGTGAAATTGTCGTTGGATTCATTGATATCCGGCGGCAGCAGCGCAATGCCCATCGCGCGGCACTCGGCAATATACTCGGAGATCTTGACCGAGCTTCCCAGCACCGACGTCATGAGCGCCGCCATATATTCGCGCGGATAATAGCATTTGAACCACGCGGTCTGGTACGCGATCACCGCGTAGCAGACGGAATGCGCCTTGTTGAACGCGTAGTTCGCAAAGTCGTACATCTCGTTGTAGATGGCTTCCGCCGTCTGCTCCGGAATGCCGTTTGCGACGCAGCCGGTGATATTGCGCGAGGCGTCGCCCCGGATAAAGGCGCCGCGCTCCTTTTCGATGTCCTTGACCTTCTTTTTGCTCATGGCGCGGCGCACCATGTCCGCCTGGCCAAGCGAATATCCGGCAAGCTTCCGGAAAATCTCAATGACCTGCTCCTGATAGAGAATGCAGCCGTAGGTGACGGAAAGGATAGGTTTCAGCATGGGATGCTTGTATTTGACAAGCGATGGGTCCTGCTTGCAGGCGATCAGACGCGGGATCGACTCCATCGGGCCGGGGCGGTAGGCTGCGACGATAATGGAAAGATCTTCGATTGACTGCGGCTTCAGACCCATGCAGACGCCTGTCATGCCGGTCGATTCCATCTGGAACACACCGGCTGTTCTTCCCTGCGTGAGCATATCCATGACCTTGGGGTCGTTGTCCGTCACGCGGGACATAGAGAAATCCGACTCCGTCTTCCGGATATCGCGGATCGCGTCGTCAATGACGGTGATATTGCGCAGGCCGAGAAAGTCCATCTTGAGAAGCCCCAGCTCCTCAAGCGTTGTCATGGTGTATTCCGTGACGATGGTACCGTCGTTTGTCGCAAGCGGCACATAGTTGTAGACCGGCAGCTTTGTAATGACCACGCCTGCTGCGTGCGTTGAGGTATTGCGCGGCATACCCTCAAGGGCCATGGCCGTGTCGACAAGCTCCTTAACGCGCGCATCGCCGTCATACATCTGCTTCAGCTGCGGGGACTGCTTCAGTGCGTCCTTGAGTGTGATATGAAGCGTCGTCGGCACGAGCTTTGCGACGGCGTCCGTCTCGGCAAACGTGAAGTTCATGACACGGCCCACGTCGCGAATGGCGGCTCTGGCTGCCATGGTGCCGAAGGTGACAATCTGCGCGACGTGATCCTCGCCGTATTTCTGCCGGACATAGTCGACGACCTCGCTCCTTCTCGTATCGCCGAAGTCCATATCGATATCAGGCATGGTCACGCGGGCGGGGTTCAGGAAGCGTTCGAAATAGAGGCCATATTTCATGGGGTCAATTTCGGTAATATGCAGGCAGTAAGTCACCATCGAGCCTGCTGCGCTGCCGCGTCCGGGGCCGACCGGGATCCCGGCGGATTTTGCAAAGCGCACGAAATCCCACACGATGAGGAAGTAGTCCGTAAAGCCCATTTTCTCGATCATGTCGATCTCATATTCCAGCTGCTGCATATACTCCGGGTGCGATGTGCCGTACCGCTCGTCAAAGCCCTCCTTACAGAGCTGCTTGAGGTAGGAAAGACTCGTTACCCCCTCCGGAAGCTTGAATTCCGGCAGGAAATACTTGCCGAACGTGAACTCCACATTGCAGCGCTCCGCGATCCGGACCGTATTCTCAAACGCCTCCGGCACGTCCGGGAAGAGGCTGCGAAGCTCCTCTTCGCTCTTGAGATAGAATTCCTCCGTCTCAAATTTCATGCGGTTTGGGTCGTCGACGGTCTTGCCGGTCTGGATGCAGAGCAGCACGTCCTGCATTTTTGCGTCTGTCTTGCGCAGATAGTGTGCGTCGTTCGTCACGACAAGCGGGAGGTTCAGTTTTTCAGCAAGCTTACGAATATGTCCGTTGACGGTTCGCTGCTCCGGAATGCCGTGATCCTGCAGTTCCAGATAAAAATGCCCCGGGCCGAAAATTTCCGCGTATTCACGCGCGGCCTGCTCCGCCGCGTCCAGATCCTCCTGCATGATCGCCTGTGGGATACGGCCCGCAAGGCAGGCGGAGAGCGCGATCAGGCCCTCGTGATGCTCCCGCAGCAGTTCCATATCCACGCGGGGGCGGTTGTAAAACCCTTCGGTAAAGCCGAGCGAAACCATATAGCTGAGGTTCCGGTAGCCCATCTCGTTTTCACAGAGCAGGACCAGATGGTATGGCTCCTTATCGACGCCGTGAACCTTGTCAAAGCGCGTCCTGCGCGCAACATAGACCTCGCAGCCGATAATGGGCTTGATCCCGGCCTTTTTCGCTGCGCGGTAAAAATCGATGGTGCCGTACATGACGCCGTGGTCGGTCAGGGCGATGGCGTTCTGGCCGAGCTCCTGCACCCGGTCCATCATGGAGCCGATGCGGCAGGCTCCGTCAAGCAGGCTGTATTCACTGTGGACGTGCAGATGCACAAAGGCCATGGCAGTTTTCTCCTCTCAGCTTTCGTCTGCAAGCGCGACAAGCTTGCGCATACGGTGGTTCATTGCGGATTTGGAAACAGGCGGGTCCTGCATGGCGGCAAGTTCCTGCAGCGTTGCTTCCGGATTATCGAGACGGAGCTTTGCCGTCTCGCGGAGCTTCGGCGGCAGCTCCTTGAGTCGTCCCTGCTTCTGAAGCTTCCGGATGGCTGCGACCTGCTCAATCGACGCGTCGACCACCTTGGTCAGATTTGCCGTTTCGCAGTTGACGCGGCGGTTGATGCCGTTACGAAGATCCTTTTCGACCTTCGCCTCCATCACGCCCATTGCGCACACCGGCGCGCCGATGGCCGTCAGAAAATCCTCGATCATGTCGCTCTGCTTGAAATACAGAATGCTGTTGCCGCCGCGCGTCGTTTCCTTCGGGGAGAATCCGGCGTCGAGCAGCAGCGCGCAGGTTTCGCGGCTGACCTTATAGTGAGAGGTCGTCAGCTCCAGGTGGTAGCGCTTGGCCGGGTCCGTGACCGAGCCGCCGGACAGAAACGCGCCGCGCAAAAACGCCAGCCGCTCTTCGTCCTCCTCCAGCATCCCGTAATTGACGTGCAGCGTCACGTCTCTGGCCGCGCTGAGGCCGAACTGCGCAAACATTTTATGGATTTTTTCCTGTGATTCCATCACGAACAGCAGCTTTCCCGCGCTCTCCTCCGGCTCCTGGTCGAAGGAGAAGCCGAAGACCTTCTTCATCAGGCGCGGCAGGCGCTCAGCCAGATCGCGCGACTCTGTCGTGATGCGGACAAGATCCGCGGTAAACGCGTTGCAGTAGAGCAAAATGCCGTACAGCTCTGCGGCGGCTTCCAGCTTCCGGTTGATCGGCAGACGGCACAGCTCCTGCTTGACGTTGGATGAAAAAGACATGACGGCGTTTGCCTCCTCGCTTGTTTCAGTTTCTGAATTCCCGCCACACCGACAAAATCGCGCGTGCCAGCGCGTCGGAGTTGTGGCGGATATAGCGTCCCGGCTCAAGGAGCGGGAACGTGCGCACAGCAAGGCCCATCTGCTCCAGATCCTCGCGGCGCAGCTCAAGCTGCGAAACGCCCTCTTTGGCGTATGGCTCCATGATCTCAGGCGGCACAGGCGCGTCGTTTGCAATGCACACATCCATCACGCCGGGACCCGCGTGCTCCAGGATCGCGCGGACGTGATCGTCGGCGTCATAGCCGTCCGTCTCGCCGTCCTGCGTCATGATGTTCAGCACATAAATCTTCAAGGCCCGGCTCTGCCGCACTGCGTCTGCAATACCGCTGACCAGAAAGTTCGGGATGATGCTGGTATACAGGCTTCCCGGTCCGATCACGACGATATCCGCCTCGCGGATCGCCCGGACGCTCTCCGGCAGCGCCGCCGGACGTTCCGGCACGAGGCGCACCTTGCGGATACGGGAATTGTTGATCTTTTTCGCGTAAAAAATCTTGCTTTCGCCAAGAATGCGGCTGCCGTCGTGAAATTCCGCTTCCAGCCGCACATCCTGATTCGTCACAGGAAGAACGCGGCCCGTAATGGCCAAAACGTCCCCCATGCGGTGGACCGCTTCGTCGAAGGAGCCGGAAATGCCGTTCATGGCCGCCAGAAACAGGTTGCCGAAGCTCTGGCCTGCAAGGCTCCCATCGGTAAAGCGGTAATTGAGCAGCTGCTGCATGGTAGGCTCCGTATTGGCAAGCGCCATAATACAGTTGCGGATATCGCCCGGCGGAAGCATTCCGAGGTCCTCCCGGAGCATACCGGAGCCGCCGCCGTCGTCCGCGACGGTCACGATCGCGGTGATATCCCTCGTATAGGCCTTCAGGCCGCGCAGCATGGCGGACAGCCCGTGTCCGCCGCCGATGGCCGCGATGCGCGGCTGCCTGCGGTGCGGCTCATAGAGCCGGATCTGTTCTGTAAAATCCGTCATAGCAATCACCTTCTGCCCATATCGCGATGGCTGAGCGTGGCCGCGTAGCCCTTTTTGGATACGAACTCAAACAGCTCCTTCGCGATACAGACGCTCCGATGCTTGCCGCCTGTGCAGCCGACGGCGATCACGAGATCTGTTTTGCCCTCGTCCAGATAGTTGGGCAGCAGGAAGGAAAGCAGATCCTCGGTTTTTGTCACAAAATCCAGCGTCTGCTGGTATTTGAACACGAAGCTTCTGACCGGCTCGTCCAGCCCGGTCTGGTGCTTCAGCTCCGGGATATAGTACGGGTTCGGCAGGAACCGCACGTCGAAGACCAGATCGGCCTCCAGCGGCAGACCGTATTTGAAGCCGAAGGACGCGACGCGCACGTCCATCGAATGCTCCCGCATTCCGCCCGCGACCAGATCGATGAGCTGTCCGCGCAGCTTGCCAGTAGAGAGATTGGACGTGTCGATGATGGCGCTGGCACGGTTGCGGACGGGGGCCAGCAGCTCGCGCTCGCGCGCGATGGCATTTTCGAGCGTGGAGCCATCCTTCATCAGGGGGTGCAGGCGGCGCGTTTCCTTATAGCGCTTGATGATGACCGCTGTAGACGCTTCAATATAATAGATCGAATATTGCAGATGCATATCGTCCAGCTTCTGCAGCGCCTGAAACAGCGCGTCAAACGTCATGCTCGCGCGGATATCCGTCACGAGCGCGACCTTTTCATATCGTCCCTTCGTTGCCAGACACAGCTGAGCAAACTGCGGGATCATCTCTGCCGGCATATTGTCGACGCAGTAAAAGCCGAGGTCTTCCAGATCGGACGCGGCCCTGCTCTTTCCTGCGCCGGACATACCGGAAATGATAACAAACTGCATAGTCTTCTCCTTTTACCAGATCCGAACCTCCGGCTCGAGCTGGACGCCGGATGCCTCCCATACGCGCGACTGCACCATTGCGATCGTCTTCTTTACATCATCAGCCGACGCGCCGCCGGTATTCACGACGAAACCCGCGTGCTTTTTCGATACCTCCGCGCCACCCACGCCGCAGCCCTTGAGTCCTGCCTGCTCGATGAGGGGGCCTGCAAAATATCCTGTCGGACGCTTGAACGTGCTTCCGGCGGACGGCAGCTCCAGCGGCTGCGAGGCCCTGCGCTTTTCCATCAGCGTGCGCATGGTCTGTCCGATTTCCTCTGGGTCGCCCGGATGCAGCTGCAGGACGGCCTTAACGATCACGCAGGGCAGCTTCTGATATACGCTTGTGCGATAGCCAAACGCACATTCTTCGCCGGACAGCGTTTTCTCCTCGCCGTCCATGGTCAGGATCGTGACCGATTCCACGACCTGCTTCAGTTCTCCGCCGTATGCGCCCGCATTCATATATACGCCGCCGCCGAGCGTCCCCGGAATGCCGTGCGCGAATTCCAGACCCGACAGCGCGTGATTTTTTGCGAAAACCGCCGCTTTCGCCATGCTTTCACCCGCGTAAGCCTCGATCCGCGCCTCATCCAGGAGGCGGATGCCGCACAGCGCATCCTTGAGACAGATCACAAGCGCATCAAGGCCCTCATCCGGGGCAAGAATGTTCGTTCCTGCGCCGAGAATATACGGCTGCGCGCCTGCTGCGGCAGCGCCTTGCAGCAGCTGCTGCAGATCCTCCGTGGTTTTGGGGAACGCCATGACTGCCGCGGGGCCGCCGATGCGGAAGGAGGTGTGGCGGCTCATGGGCACGTCCCTCTCCACCGTCATATCCGGCAGGTAATCCCGGATCTTTTCGTCCAAACGTTCATACCACTGCATAGTGATCTCCCTTATATCCGTTTTTTCTTCCCCAGCAGGGCCGGCCGATGATCCCCGCCTGATTGCCCAGCTGGGCCTTGACGATGCGGGTCTTTTTCCCGGCGCTGCAGGGGATGGTCTCCCGCTCCACCAGCTGCTGCAGAGGGTGCAGCAGCTGCTCATCGGACTCGTTGCTGACGCCGCCGCCGATGGCCAGGGTATCCGGCTGGAAAATATTCACCACATTGGCGATGCCCGCCGCCAGATAGCCCACATACATGTCGCAGACCTGCTGGCCCACCGGGTCCCCCAGCCGGGCGGCCATAAACGCCGACTGGCCGGACACATGGCCGTCATGCTCCCGGATGACCCGGGCCAGGATGCTGTCGGGGTTGCCCAGCTGGGCCTGGGCGGTGAAGCGCTTCAGGGCGCTGGCAGAGGCGTACTGCTCCCAGCAGCCCCGGCGGCCGCAGGGGCAGGGGAGCCCCTGATAGTCGATGCAGGTGTGGCCCACCTCACCGGCCATGCCGTTGCCGCCGTGGAAAATCTTTCCGTTGTGAATGATCCCGGCGCCGATGCCGGTGCCCAGGGTGATGGTGACAAAGCGCTTGCTGCCCTGGCCCGCTCCGGCATAGTACTCTGCCAGGGCGGCGCAGTTGGCGTCGTTTTCCACATACAGGTGCAGCCCCAGCCGCCGCTTGAACAGCTTGCGCAGGGGAATGTTCCGCAGGGGCAGGTTGCAGGTGTATACGATGGACCCGGTGCGGATGTCTACCACCCCCGGGACGCCTGCCCCCACGGAGGCGATCTCCTCCATGGGCACGCCGCCCTCCTGGGCCAGCTCCCGGGTCAGGGCCACCAGGGTGTCCGTCAGGGCGTCGGGGTCCGACACCTCGCGGATCTTCATGGTTTTCACGGCCAGCAGAAGGCCGTCCTCGTCCACAAGACCGGCCTTCAGGTTGGTGCCGCCGATGTCGATGCCGATATAGTTCATTGCTTCTCCTTGGCCTGCCGGGCCAGCTCATCCATTTTCTTGTCAAACTGGGTCATGAAATCCCGGGCGGAGTTATAGCCGTAGCGCATCTGGCGGTTCTTCATGGCGGCGATCTCCACGATACCGGCCAGGTTACGGCCGGGTCGTACGGGGATGGTCACATAGGGCAGCTGCACCCCCAGAATGGTGTAGGTGTCGCCCTCCAGGCCCAGTCGGTCATAGAACTTACCGTCCTGCCAGGGCTCCAGATGGATCACGATCTCGATGTCGGAGTCAAACTGCACCGCGCCCATACCGAAGAGCTGCTGCACGTCGATGATGCCGATACCCCGGATCTCAATGTAGTGGCGGATGATCTCCGGGGCCGAGCCGTACAGAGAGTCGGAAATGCGGCGAATCTCCACCGCGTCGTCAGCCACCAGCCGGTGGCCGCGCTTGAGCAGCTCGATGGCGGTTTCGCTTTTGCCGATGCCGGAATCGCCGATCATCAGCACCCCCTGGCCATAGATGTTCATCAGCACGCCATGGCGGGTGATCTGGGGGGCCAGGGCCCGGTTCAGATAGTCGATGATGTGGCTGGTCAGCTCCACGGTGGTCTTTTCCGTCCGCAGCAGGGTCCGCCCATGCTTGCGGGCAATCTCCATCAGCTCGGGAAAAATCTCCATATTCCGGGCCACGATCAGCGCCGGGATCTCGCAGCGCAGCAGATCCTCGAATACCTTTCTCCGCTGCTCCAGGGGCATGGCCTTCAGAAAGGTGAACTCCGCCTTGCCCAGAATCTGCAGGCGTTTTGGCTCAAAGTAGTCATAAAAGCCCACCAGCTGCAGGGCCGGGCGGTTCACGTCGGGGATGGTGATCATCCGGGTGTCATAGTCCAGGCCCTTGTAGACCACCTCAAGGTCAAAATCCTTCACCAGCTGGCTGAGGCTGGCCGGGTCGCGTCTTACTTTTTCCATATATGGGTCCTCCATCCGGTGCGTTGTTCCGCATCTGCACATACCTATAATTATATGTCATTATACCGTATATGTGCCTTTTTCGCAAGTCCTATGGGGAGGGTCGAATTTTTTTCGGTGTAGGACTACAATACATCTTGGACAATTGAATAAAAAGGGTATGAGGAATAGGGCCTCATGTGTTAAAGTTGAGTTGTCACACCAAACTTTCTGAAAGGAGACCATATTCCTCATGAGCAAGAGTATAACACAGGACATGGCCTACAGGCAATCCCTAATGAAGTACACAGAAAAGTACGGCGTCAGCCGCGCCAGTCGGAAATACAACAAAAGCCGGTCGTACATCTACTTCTGGAAGCAGCGCTGGGACGGTAGTGTGGCGTCCCTGGCCTGCCAGTCCAGACGCCCTCACAGCCACCCCAACCAGCACACGGAGGCCGAGCTGAAGCTCATCCGCGATATGCGCCGCCGCAACCCAACGCTGGGCATGATCGAGCTTTGGCACCGTCTGAGAAAGCGCGGCTACACCCGCTGTCCGGAGAGTTTGTTCCGCGTTATGCGCAAAATGGGCCTGTTTCCGGCCGAAAAGCCCAAAAATCCGTACAAGCCGAAGCCTTACGAGCAGATGACCTATCCCGGCCAGCGCGTGCAGGTGGATGTCAAGGTCGTTCCCCGCCGCTGTATTGCGGACCCGGAGCTGCGCCTGTTCCAGTACACCGCCATCGACGAGTTCACGAGGCTGCGTTTCCTGGCGGCCTACCCGGAGCAGTCCACCTATTCCTCGGCGGACTTCCTGCGCAGGCTGCGGGCGTGGTACGCCCGCAGAGGCATAGAAGTGGAGTGTGTCCAGACGGACAACGGTTTCGAGTTTACCAACCGTTTCTCCAACAGCAAGCGCGATCTGCCCACCCTGTTCGAGAAAACTGCCGCCGAGCTGGGCATCCGTCACAAGCTGATCCGGCCCTACACGCCGCGCCACAACGGAAAGGTGGAGCGCAGCCACCGCGAGGATCAGAAACGCTTCTATTCCTGCCATTCGTTCTATTCACTTGACGACTTTGCCAAGCAGCTTGCCGTCCATAACCGCCGAGCCAACAACATACCCATGAGACCCCTCCGCTGGCTCTCACCTAATGAGTTCGCTGTCCAATATGTTTGACAAACCTACAAACTTTACTCCGCCAGGAAGCCCAGCTCCCGCAGGCGGGCCTTCAGATGCTCATAGGACGCCTCATCGGGGCAGGAGAGACTGTGCAGATGGATGCCGTCCGTCAGCTGGGACAGGGGGGCGGCCCCCTCCATGCGGGCCATGAACTGCTCCACGTCCAGACGGCTGCGCAGGTGCAGCGGGGCGGACAGCTGGCCATAGACCGGGTGGTCCACGATGACGTCCACAACGGTGCAGCCGCAGTCCACCATGGCGTTAAGCTCATCCCGGGTGCCGGTGCCGTCGTGGCGGCAGGCCACCTGGCGCGGCAGACCCGTCTCCCCGGCGTCGGGGATCACATAGCCCCGGGCGGTGGCGGTGATGGCCTGGCCTGCGGCACGCAGCAGGGCCACGTCCCCCACGATGATCTGGCGGCTGACGCCCAGCTCCCTGGCCAGGGCGGTGT
>ERZ791624.122-NODE-122-length-55333-cov-2.640779_pt1 | contig 55333 bp, 39 predicted proteins | sample MGYA00510058_ERZ791624 | MGnify/ENA primary metagenome ERZ791624 (study PRJEB30046, sample SAMN00715158) | human gut metagenome | study: EMG produced TPA metagenomics assembly of the A metagenome-wide association study of gut microbiota in type 2...
GCTCTTCGAGTTTGCTGTAAGCCACGGGTTCAATAAGATAGCTCTGGGACATCACATGGATGATATCCTCGTTACCCTGCTGATGAACATCACCTTCGAGGGTTCGCATTCCACCATGCAGCCCAGTCTTCCTTTAAAACATTATCCGCTCACCATTATCCGTCCGCTCTGTCTCGTACATGAGGCGGATATCCGGCAGGTAGCAGAAGAGTTGCATTTCACTAAGCAGAAGGCGTTGTGTCCTTACGAAGAGACTACCCGCCGTTCGGATATGCAAGCCGTCTTCCTGCATTTGGAACAGTTGAACCCAGAGGTGCGCTACAGTCTTTGGCGCTCTGTCTTTATGGAATAAAATATAGTAGAAAAAGCAATAAAAAACGAAAGTGCTTTCATGAGCTCATGAAAGTACTTTCGTTGGACAATGAAATAGGCTTCATTTGCCATTGAAGCCTATTTTATTTTTTTATGCATACGAGTGCATTCCGGTAAGGAAGTAATTTACTCCGAAATATGTCATGGCAATGCTCATGAATGCCAGGGTGATGTAAATGTGATATACCAGTGGCTTGCGGAAGACTGGTAGACTCTGCGTATGCACTACTACGGCATAAATCATAAAGGTGATGAGCGCCCACGTCTCCTTGCTATCCCAACTCCAGTAATTACCCCAGCTCACGTTAGCCCAGATGGCTCCGATGAAGATGCCGTACCCCATCGTGGTGAGGGCAGGGTATAGGAAGATGCGGCTCAGTGCCTGAAGCTCTTCGCCATGAGAGCGAAGGCAGATACCCATGATGCCACAGATGAAAGTCAAGGATAGCAGTGCATAGCTCATCATGATGATGCTGACATGGATGCTGAGTAACGGACTGTTCAATACCGGCATCATCTGTCCGATAGCAGGATCTATCTGGTTGATATGGCTTACCAGAAGGAAGAATCCTGAAATCAGGAAGCCGAATACCATCACGATGCGGATGCGCAACTGCATCAAAATGCTGATAAGCATCACGAACCAGGCTACAGTCAGCATACTTTCATATCCGTTAGACATAGGTATGTTGCCGCTGATAATCCATCTCAATGCCAATCCGAAGGTTAAGGCAAAGAAGGAAACGCCAAGCAAGATAGGCAAAGCGATGTTCAATGCCTTGATTTCTCTCTTCTTCGTCATGCGATAGATGGTGTAGAAGAGGGCAATGAAGCCCAGTGTGAGGTTTGCCATGAAGAGAATGGTTGCAAAAGGAAAGGCATTATTGATGCGTTCTGCCTTATACTGTGTAGCTGTTGGCAGCGAATTACCGCTACTAACCTCCTGATATTTCTTCATCTTGACGAAGAACTCGTTTACACGGCGCGTATTGCCTGCCTTTACATCACCATTCAGCAGAGAGAATACATTCTTGATATAGAGCGCATGCTGGTGCTCCACGGCCTGTGGCAACTTATCTACAGGTGAAAACCACGTGGTAGTGCCAGCCTTGATGAATGAATGATTCTTGGTAGCCTTCACATTCTTGGTGAAGGTGTAAGGAAGCACTTTCAATGAGATACCTTCTCGCAACTCCATGATGATTTGTATCTTGCCATCGATATCGGCGGCTTGCTGATGGAACTTGTCCTGCTGCCCATTGTAGTATTCCTGAACATACTGTCCGATGGTATAGCCACCCATTTCACGATTGAAGAAAGTATTGAGCGAAGCATAGTCAGGCAGATTCATCGCTGTTTTCATTTCTCCGCTCTTGATCTTGATGAAAGGCTCGTTTGCCCAAGTATTTCCATAGAATACCCAACCAGAGAGTACCTGTTCTGCAGTCAATCCCAGATAGCTCCTGGCTCCATATATCTTCTTGCAGAAATCGAGGGCAAAGGTCTGTACCGGACAGATGCGGTCGTTGTAGAGAATATGAAGCTCGCCAAACTTCTCTGCAGTTTCCTTTGGCAATACAGCATTTTGGAGATTGCCTGTTGCAGATTCTGCATGCAGTGTCTGTATATTGCCCATGCTGAGGATGAGTGCTGTCATCAAGGCTCCCTTCTTGAGCAAAGGACTCTTCAGTAGTTTGCGATAACCGCCCTTAGGGTCGAAGAGCATCCATACGAGGGAGATGAAGAGCAGTGCATAGCCAGTATAGGTGACTGGTATGCCGTATGGATCGGCATTGATAGCGAGCACGCTTCCCTTGCCGTCTTCATCGTAAGATGACTGATAAAGACGGTAAGACCGGTGGGAATAGATGTTATTCATCGAAACTTCGCCTTCGCTCTTATCATCTCCGTCTATTACGGTGAATTTTGAAGAATAGTCAGCCACGGCGTTGGTTCCATCGTGCATCTTCGCTTCAAACTTCTGCAGGCAGAGCGAGAAAGGGAGTTTCTCTTCCTGCATACCCTGCTCTTCATCCTGAGCCATATAAGTATCTGTAGGCTGACCGATGCGCAGATGAATCATGCCCCGTTTAGCCGATATATGTGTGAGCAATGCCCCGGCAAGGATGATGATGAAGGAGAGATGGAGTGCCAATGTAGAAGCGCACTTCACTTTTCTTTTGATGATGTAGAAAGCACCGAGGGCAGCAAGTACTGCCCAGATAAGAATGAACCACCATGCCCCATAGTAGTGGGCATGGGCATAATCCGTGCCCTGGCTTTTTTCCACGATGGTGGCGGCAGCCATGCATACGAGCACAAGAATGTAAAGAATGAATATAATCTTTTTAACCATACTTAGTTGGAATCTTGATAGAATTTCCGCTGCAAAATTACGATATTATTCGGAGACAAGCAAGATTTTATACGTATATTTAGAGGTTCTGATAAAAAAGCTGCCAAATGCTTTTGATAGCCTGGCAGCTTTTCTTATTTTTGTTTCTTCTTGTAATATCTTATCATTAGATAGAACGCAGGAACTTAACCACTGCATCACGATCGCTCTTCGATGCTTTGTAGAAGTTCATGGCTGAACTATAGGCATGACTCTTCTTGCTGTAGCAGTGCCACATGATGGCTTCCACCTCGTTGCGGGCACGAGGTACTGCAAGTCCACGATGCCATACCATGAAGGCATAGAAATCGTCCATGTTCTGCTCAGGCTTGAAGTTGTGCCATTGGTTGTCAAACTGGTTGGTTTTTGGATCCAACAGGTTTACTACTGCTTCCTTGATTCCCTCGTCAGTACCATCTGCATAATATGGAGAGGTAGGATCCTTCTGGATGGCTGCAATCACATCCGTATTCTCTGACATTGCCTTTGCCCAAGGGGTCGTGGTATAGAGGCAAGGACGATCCTGACGGGTAACATTGGTGATGTTCCAGATAGCGTTAGCACCAGGACCATCCTGTAAACTACCACGGGTCAAGGCATAAGTGAAGCGCTTGACAATCTTTTTGTTCAATTCAGAGGTGTTTGGATCGAATGTGCTGCCATCTGCATGCACGCCACCAATAGCGTATTTGCTATCTCTACCAAATGTTGTATAGTATGCTCCGTCGGTAAAGTCATTCTTGTCGGCATCCCAAAATGATGGATTGATGTATTCTTTTACGTCAAGTCCAGCTTTCTTGAAGTAAGATGCCTCTGATGCATACTGTGCCTTGATAGCTTCGTTAGGAATGGCATCTACCAGTCCTGTACCACCAATACCGATGGTAGATTCCAATCTTACAGCTACTGCACCATTGCCGGTTTCGTATGGAGTAGGACTGGTGTTGAAGGCACTCTTAGGGATAGAAATCTCAGGATAAATCAAATCAAACTTTTCGCCATCAGGGAACTGCATGGATGGTATCTCTTCTGTTTCCATCTTGTTGACGTGCTCCCAACTCATATTGATTTTGCTCTCATCGATAGGTGGCAAGAATGGAGACTGTGCTTGTGTCTGAGGCATACCTGTAACCTCTGTTACATAGCCACCATCATTGCTGTTGGCACCATCTACAGGATGATATACTACGAGCAGATAGCCGTTACCATTACCATAGCGGGTTTCATACTGTGCCTTGCGCTTGCCATGGCCATACTCTGGATGGCAATCAAAGCAAGATGAGCGGACTGAAGCAGGACCTAAGCCCTTGAATGCACCTGTATTCCATGAATACTGGCGCTCGAACATCTGCTCGCCGATAAAGAACTGCTTGAAGAGTTCTGGGTCGTTATCTACAGCAGGTGTCTGGTCTGAGTAGCTGCTGGAACCTGTGTTCTCTGTTGTACCCAGTTTACCACCTGGATACCACTCATCTGCAGTAAAGTTACCCACTTCCTTACCTACGTATGCGGCATCTGTTTCCTGAATTTCAACTTTGTTGTCATCGTCAGAACAGCTAGCCATTGTCGTAGCCAAAGCCAGGGCGAACGACATGTAGGCGTAATTCTTAAAATTCTTATTCATAATGTATTTTCTTTGTGATATATTATATTTAACCCAAATGACGTAGCTTCGCTTCTATTGAAGAAAGTAAAGCTACGTAATCCTTTATTCTTTATTCCTGTTGTTTCTGCTGTAATGGATAAATTACTTGGAAACCTTCAAGGCGCGGAACCATGAACCAGCATTGTTCAACTCGTCGTCCAGGGTGTTGATCTTGTCGGTGCAAGTCTTTACCTGAGCATTGGCTGGATCATCCACGAAGGCGATACCGCTCTTCTTGGCAGACTCCAATGCAGCGATAGCCTCATCGAGAGCTGGGTTCAATGCGCTGTAGCCACTATAGTTATACTTCTTCATGATAGTCATCAATGAATTAGCAACAGGAGTTGTAGCAGTTACATCACGTGTACCATAGAGAGAGTTCTTGATAGAGTAGATGTTGTCCTGATAGTCGATGAATGAACGCTTGCTGTATGGTGACTCGATGTAGTCTTTAGACTCTTTTTCGCCTTCCTCTGTAATACCACCATGACCGGTAGCAACACGATAAGCCTGGCCGAGTTTCTGGGTGTAAACCTCCTGGCAGATGCTAGAGCAACCACCTACGAATACATTCTCCAAGGTCTCCTGCCATGTTGGGAACCAAGCCTTCTCGCCTGTGGCATTGAGGAGGAACTGACCGTAGCCGATACCTGCAGAAGAAAGGGCACCTGCGCTATCTTCCAGATCTTTAAGACCATCAATCACCCAATTGCAATTGGATGTCAACCAAGAACCGAGGGTTGCATCACCATTCCAACCATACTGGAGAAGTGAAGTCATGTTGTAGATGTCGCCAGCTACAGCGGCAGCAAATGCCAACTCATCAATACCCTTCACAGATGTCATGCCTGCTTCTGTCTCGTTGGCATTCAGCATGGCTGCAGTACGTTCAGCACCATTGCGGAAGAGTACGAACTCCAATCCGTGGAAACCGATTACTGATTCGAAGTACTTGTGTTCTGTATAGATAAACTGGGCTGGGTTTTCACCCTTGATGCTGGAGATGATGCTCTGCTTGTTGAGTGCTTCTACCATCTGGTCGTGGTCGAGTGGCCATGAGTCGATGTGTGGGTCAATCTCGTTGTTGGCTGCTGCACCATAAAGGAATGCCTCACTGCGCTCCCATTCACGACGAGCGTTCTTGAAAGCCTCGCAGGCAGCAGTGATATCTGCATCGCTCAAGTTGCCAGCCTTGGCGTTGGCGTATGCCTTGTCGCATGCATCCTTCAGAACCTTAGCGTTGTCTCTCAAATCCTTGTAGGTAGGATTGATAATGTCGTTTACATAAGTGTTGGCAACTGCTGATAATTCTGTTGCTGGAACTACGTTACCCTCTGTTACTGGGCCATCATCATCTCTACAAGAAGCGAAACCCAAAGATAAGGTCATTGTTGCTACGAACAAGAATGCCTTCTGAAAAATCTATTTCATGTTTCTTTGTTTTTTATGTTTGAATATGATAATTATTATTCTATGAAACGGCTCTTTTCCCCTGGATTAGAGGAAGAAGCCCTGATAAGCGATGCCGATGTTCACGACTGGCTCATTGTTGTACTTAGAGTGGAAGATGCGCTGGTTGTATTCAGCTTTCACACAGATTTGTGGGAGAGGGAAGTAGTTGATACCTGCTGCCACAATTTTGCGGTTGGTCCACTTGGCGGTGGTATTGTGAACGGATGAATCGTAATACTCGAAATGACCGAACACATACAGCTTCTGGTTGTTTTCACGCAACTTGGAAATCTGAGAGAAGACATCATAGCCTGCTTCCACCATGGTAGCGATGGCATGACTGCCGAAGTATTTGCCGCTGCCTGATTCATTAGGCTTGACGTTAGCCGTACCAGGATATACAATGCTGGTAATGGCTGTAGCATCGCTTACATAGCCATAATCCACGTTGCCTCTAATCTTCCAGTTGTACTTGTTGTAGGTGAAGTCGAAGGCACCTACATATACGTTTCCCTTGATGTTTTTGTGTTGGGTATCCTGTGGGGTGGTGTTGCCCATCGCCTTGCCGTAGTAACCGCTCAGTCCGATGCACAGACCAGGAATACTGTAGTTATCTACACGGGCAGCAACGGCATATTTGTTGGCTACCTCAAACTCGTATGGACTCTTGGCACCGCCTTGAATCCAGTTGCTGCGACTGAAACGGTAGGCGTTCAAACCTGCCAGAAACTGTGCCTCGTAGCGGAACTTACCGCTCTTTCCCCAGAAACTGATACCAGTCTGGTGTCATGTACAAGGAAGAATGGTGTTTTCTCCTTCCGGACGATAAACAGTAAAGAAATTCAATGGTTCGTGATAGGCATTGGTAAGACCTACAGGTACAACGATGTGTCCAGCCTTGATGTTAGCCCATCGACTGAATGATTTCTGAATCCAGAACTGTTCGAGTTCCACCTCGCCACCTTTCTCTACCTCTTGTTCATACTCGATGGCCTCCTCTGCCTCGTATTCGATAGACTGTCCGGTACCTCCGTGTTCAAACTCAATTTCAGTACCCATGGTCCATCCCTTTCCGAAGTCGTAACCCAGGTAGATTACTGCATGAGGAATGTCGAAGCGTCCGTGGTCGGGTGCGTTTTTATAAGCGGTGGCGTTAGAGTAGCGTTTTCCTGCGTCGCTATAGAAGTTGCGGCTCATGGCAACCTCGCCATAACCACCCACGCTGAGGCGCTTGCCGTTTACATGCTGCATCACACTATCGGCAGCCATAGTTTGTGCACTTGCCGTTGCCAAACCGGCAACGAGGGCAGCGGACATCAATCCAATTCTTAAACTGTTCATCTTTAATATTTTGAAATTATTGTTATCGTATAATTTTATATAAAGGAAAGAGCGCGGATGTCTGCTTGCGGTCTCGATACTTTAGAGGCCTAGTATCTCCTTAAAGCCATGAGGCATGATAAGGAATTACGCAGCTCTGCCGCTCGGGAGTGGCAATCATCACTGCGCTCTTTCTCGATTTCGGGTGCAAAGTTACAGAGTTTTAAAATATCTTGCAATACCTAAAAATCGGTAAACTGGCGCATCCCCATTTTTAGGTATTGCGAGTTTCGAAACTTTTTTGTATATTTGCAACCGAAATAGAAACATTATGAATGTTCTTGATACAAGGATGTTTTCATTTAAGGATAAAGAAAGATGAAAAATCAGAAGATGTATGAAGCTGATGACAAGATGATCAGCATCATTAGAGACAATTATAACATTTTACAGAGCCTCGGCAGCTTCGGTATCAACCTGGGCTTTGGTGATAAAACTGTGTGCGAAGTTTGCGAAGAACAGCAGGTGGATACCTATACTTTCCTGTCCGTGGTTAACTTGACGATTAATGGTTACAAGGAGTATGACGATGCTGACCGCCTGTCGCTGCCGACCCTATTGCATTATCTCAAAGCATCGCATGCCTATTACATAGATTTCCAGTTGCCGTTTATCCGTAAGGAACTGGTTGAAGCGCTGGATGAAAAGGATAATCTGGCGCGCCTTATCCTCAAGCTTTATGATGACTATGCCCATAGCATCACCAATCACATGAAGTATGAGGAAAGAATGGTATTCCCTTATGTTCAGGCACTTATAGATGGTAATGCCAATGCAAACTTTGATATAGAAACCTTCTCGAAGCACCATGCTCAGGTAGATTTGAAGTTAAAGGAACTCAAGAGTATCATTATCAAGTATTTGCCTTCTGATGGCTTGCATAATAATCAGCTCAGCGCCACTCTTTATGATATATATAATAATGAGGAATGGCTGAAACATCATTCTGAGGTTGAGGAAGAAATCTTTATTCCGGCAGTAAGAAATGCAGAGCGTAAACTGAAGCAGAACGATGTGAGTGCCAAGATTTCGAGCATGATTAATCAGACTCCGATGAGCGATGAACAGTTGAGCGACCGTGAGAAAGATGTGATTGTTGCTTTGGTTCAGGGAATGACCAACAAGGAGATTGCTGACCACCTGTTTATCTCTATCAATACGGTCATTACGCATCGCAGAAACATCGCCCGAAAGCTTCAGATTCACTCTCCAGCAGGTCTTACAATTTATGCCATCGTGAACAATTTGGTTGATATTTCTTCTGTAAAGCTGTAGCTTATCTGTGGAATATCTGTTTAAATAATGTTATTTTTCCTAAAATGATAGCGCCTTCCTCTCACATGAGGGGAAGGCGCTATCATTATATTTAGGTATGTGATGATTCTGCATCACTATTTATGGTGAAGGCTAGATTATATTGATGTCAACAAAACCATGCATCACAGCATAAATGGTGAGTGATGACACACTTTTTAATCCCAGTTTTTCCTGTATTTTCTTGCGATGGGTAATCACAGTAGTCAGTCCGATACAGAGTTGGTCGGCTATCTCTTTGTTGATTTTCCCTTGTGCTACCAGAGATAATACCTCTATTTCTCTATCCGACAGAACTTTTTCCTGAGTGACAGGGGGCATGGCAGGGATATGTTCGCCATGAGGATGACCGGAATGCTGCAGGTTGAGAAACTCTTTTATCAGGTATCCTTCTGGTACATTGACGCAGAGACAATGAAATTCTGCAAGTTGCGAATTGGGATCGTTGCTGGGTGTTAGAACGATCACGTGGTGGTTCCTGTTGCCCTGTGTGAAGAAGTAACGGTGTTCCAGTACAATGTGCATAGATACAAAACTATGAACAAAGTGGTCAGGATTGTTTGCCTCGTACTGACGGAACGAACCGAAGGTCGAGATTTTCATCATGGGCATCACCGACTCAAGCAGTTGTCTGAGTCCCATTGCGGCGAGTGTATTGCTCTCTACTATTGCCATTTCTGGCATCTGTTTGCCAGCCATGGCTTTCATCATTTCTTTATTCATCTCTGTTTATTTTACTTCTGCTAGTGAAAGTTGGGTTATACTTATATCTTGTTTTTACAAGAATGGAGTGAGTACCTTTGCGGCAAACCATCCTTTGAATCTTTGCCAGCCCGTACGCCACTCTCTCCAGTTCTTCTCATTGAGTAAGAAACTGTCTTTCTTTTCCCCATCAAAGAGCTGTACCAGTTGTTGGGTAGTGCAAGAATCCACAATCACTGCATTCTCTTCATAGTCCCAGCGCAGGCTTCGGCATTGAGATTGGCACTGCCAACGGTACAGAACTTGCCGTCTACCATGATAATCTTGGTATGGTGGAAGCCCCGTGTGTACATCCAAACATTGCATCCTGCCTTCATCAGTTTGTGGGCATTATAGAAACCGCAGTCAGGAGTCAGCGGAATATCGCTCTTGGTAGAGAGCATGATTTCTACTTTCACTCCTCTTTTCACAGCATTCTTCAATGCCTTTTTGAGTTTATGACTCAAGGTGAAGTAGGGGCTGATAATCTTGATGCTATCCTGTGCATCATTGATGGCATTCACATAGAAATATCGGATGATATCCTTTGTAATATGCGGTTCGCGGTTGATGATGCCGACCATCTTTCTGTAGGCTGTTGCTGTCGTATCCGGCTTGAGATTCTCTACCAGATAATCCTTCTTCTTATATCTCCAGAACTCAGTGCTGTGCACATTCTGTCCGCTCACCTTATTCCACATTTTGAGGAATATCTTCTGCAGGGTATTCACCTCGCTTCCGTCGATGCGACAGTGCATATCGTGCCATTCTCCTACTACCTCAGTACCTTTTATATAATAGTCGGCAACGTTCATGCCGCCTGTGTAGGCAATCTGTCCGTCAATGATTACGATTTTACGGTGATCACGGTTGAAGATTGCATGTACCCATGGAAACTTCAGGGGCTTATACTCATAAATCTCTATGCCGTTGGCACGGATTTTCTTGAGATGTCTCTTTCGCAGAGGCTTATTGTTGGAAGAGTTTCCGAAACCATCATATAAGGCTCTCACCTTTACACCCTCCTTGACTTTCTGAGCTAGCAGGTCGAAGAGGAGGGAGGCGATGCTGTCGTTGCGAAAGTTAAAGTATTCCAGGTGTACACTATGTTTAGCCTGTCGGATTGCCTGGAACATATCATCAAACTTTTCCTGACCATTCATCAGTAGGGTTACTGAATTATCGTGAGAAAAGCTGACTCCTTTCCCACGAAGCTGATTTACGATCAGTGAATCGCTGGTCTGTGCGCTGCACAGCGAACAAGACAGCCATAATGTCGCTATTAATAAAAAATATCTCATCTTATTTATAACCGTGTTATCTATAAATCCGTGTAATCCGTGCCTAAAAAATTATACCATGCAGGCATAGTGGTCTACAATGCCCTTTAAATGATTATCCTTGTCTACAACCAGTACCGTATGCACCTTATATTTGTGCATGATGCGCTGAATCTCCGAAATCTTCGTCTTCGGAGTCACCATTTTCGGAGTGGTGGTCATGATGTCGCTTACAGTCTTGTTAAAGAATTCTGCCTGCCATTTCTCCATGGCGCGTCGGATATCACCATCAGTAATTAATCCGATGACACGTTTCTCTTCATCCAGAGAAATACCCAATCCCAGTTTTCCCTTGCTCACATGAATGATAGCCTCGCCCAGGTGCATCTCTTTAGGGATGATAGGCATATCATCGCTGCGCATCACATCTTCTGCTGTGGTGAGGAGGCGCTTGCCTAATTCTCCACCCGGATGGAACTGGGCAAAGTCACGAGGCTTGAAGTGGCGTACCTGCATCAGGGCTATCGCCAATGCATCGCCCATCGCCAGAGCTGCTGTAGTACTGCTGGTTGGAGCAAGGTTCAGCGGACAGGCCTCCTTCTTTACCTTTACGGTGATATGATGGTTGGAATATTTTGCCAATAGGGAATTCGGATTTCCCGTAATCGATATAATCGGTACATTCATGTGGAGCACCATCGGGATGAAACGAAGCAATTCGTCGGTCTGACCACTGTTGCTCAGTGCCAGCACCACATCCTTGTCGGTCATCACACCGAGGTCGCCATGATAGACATCCAGTGGATTGATGTAGAAAGCAGGTGTACCTGTTGATGCCAGGGTAGCTGCAATCTTGGCACCCACGTGCCCGCTCTTGCCCACACCGGTTACGATGATTTTGCCTTGGCAGTGGAACATCATATCAACTGCTTTCTCAAAATTACTATCCATGTAGGAAATTTGATCGAGTATGGCTTGAGCTTCGTCACGAAGGGCTTGCTCTCCATACGAGCGGACTGTCATGTCGTCAATATCGTTTATCTTGTGATTCATTATATTCTATAATAAATGTTCTTTATTGAATGGAACTAATATACTTAGACAAGTTAATTAATATACTTAGGCAAGTTAATTAATATACTTAGGCAAGTTAATTAATATACTTTGTTAAGCGAGCAAATCTGCTATGAGAGCCTCCAGCTTGTCTAATTCCAGCATATTGGCAGCGCACTCTTTCCATTGTCTGGATCTGGGTGTACCTCAAAGAAGTAACCGGTGGCACCAAATGCCTTGGCTGCCATAGCCATGGCTGGTACGAACTTGCGGTCGCCCACGGTCTTGCCATCGCCGGCGCTAGGGCGCTGAACGCTATGGGTACAGTCCATGATGACATTTGGCACAATCTCCTTCATGTCAGGGATGTTTCTGAAATCTACCACGAGATTGTTATACCCGAAACAGTTGCCGCGTTCTGTGAGCCAAACTTCCTTGGCACCGCTCTCCAATGCTTTTTCACAGGATATTTCATATCTCTACCGCTCAGGAACTGTGCCTTCTTGATGTTGACGATTTTACCTGTCTTGGCTGCAGAAACCAGAAGGTCGGTCTGTCGGCAGAGGAAGGCTGGAATCTGGAGAATATCACATACTTCGCCTGCTGCTGAAGCTTGATAACTCTCATGAATATCTGTTGTAACCTGAAGGTTGTATTTCTCTCTGATATTTCCCAGCATCTGGAGTCCTTTCTCCAGTCCTGGACCACGGAAAGAGTGGATGCTGGTACGGTTGGCTTTGTCGAATGAAGCCTTGAATATGATTTGGGTTCCTAACTTTTCGTTGATGCGGACGAGTTCCTGAGCTACTGTTTCCAATAGTTCCATTGACTCGATGACACAAGGACCTGCTATGAATGTTGCCATATGTTTAAAAGTTTATAGTTAATAGTTTATAGTTAATAGGGGGCTAACCTGCTATTAACTGTAAACTATAACCTGTTAATTATTAACTTGTTTGATTGTAATCTCACGCTGTGGGAACGGAATCTCGATGTTGTGATCGTTGAGCGTATCGTAGATGCACTCCATGATGGTGGCATCGTCGATGGCTTGGGTAAGCACGTTCACCCATACCACAATTCTGAGTGTGATGCAGCTGTCATCGAAACTTTTCAATAATACCTTCACCCCTTTGTCCTGATAGATACAGTCCAGTTTCATGAGGGCATCAATCAGAATCTGTTTCACTTCCTTCACATTGCTGCCATAAGCAATACCTACCTCCAGAATATCCAGCTCATAACCATGATTCTTGGTCATGTTCTTGTAGTTCTTCGAGAAGAGCTGCGAGTTCTGGAAGGCTATGACCGAACCGTCGGTAGCCTCCAGCATCGTAGAGGTATAACTGATACTGCTTACCTTACCACGGGTGCCGTCACAGATGATATAGTCACCCACCTTCACACGGCCCATCATCAGAGAGATACCGTAGTAGATGTTTTCGAGAATATCCTTTGATGCAAAACCCAGACCGGTTGATAAGCCGGCAAAGATAGCAAGCAGCCATGATTTACCAACCTGGAATACGTTCAGGGCTATCATCAGCCAGATACCCCAGATAATCACCTGCATCACGTTTTTGAACATCACAATCTTTGAAGCAGCCGACGCCGGGTCTGCTTTCTCGAAGTGATGACGCATGAAATCTACAGAAGTAATGTTGATGTAGTTGAACAGGAAGTACAGACAAGCTACCTCTGAAATACTGAAAAGCGATGCAGTGAAGTTGCTGGTCTTGATGTAATCCTTGTTGAATATCTCCCAAGTCGTATCACTCATGTTGAATACATCTGCTGCCCAGTAGATAGAGATGATGAACGAAAGTACACCTGAAATAGGGAGCAATACCTTGTAGATAAAGCGATACAGCCATTTATCGGTAATCGCCTTGTCTGCCAGCTTTTTACGCTTGGCATATACGCTGAGCCATCCCTCGCAGCAGGTAATGGTAAGCACGCAGGTAAGCTGCATGGTCCACCAGATGATAAGCTGGACGGCAAGCAGTGTGAAACCTGTCCAGGCAAAAATGGTACTTACTCCGAATACGGCAAGCGATATGAATGCGTATGTCTTGTCGGTACGCAATACCTGGTTGTGCTTTCTGCCAATCACATTCCACAGCCAGAGAGCGCAGAGCAGAAGGACTGGTGGAAAGATGAGGTTTACCAGGTCGTTTGGTATCAGGATGATACGGAACACGATAACGATGAAACCTACCAGCATCAATGGCGAATAGATACGGAAGGTATTCTTGATCTTATCGTTGTCTACGCGTAGCAAGATAGATACCAAGATGACGCCAACCAACCAGGAATATTCTACCAGCAGCTGGCTTGCCATAATCACGAAGTTCTGGGTAACCGCCATTCTTACGATACCGAGAATAACTGCGAAGGTTACTACTGTCATAGCCATGATAAGGCATGGTCGTTTTGCCATAAAACTTTCCTTTCTGTTCTCGAACATACCATGCTTCATGAGTTGGGTAATTACGATGCGGATGGTAAAGAGATTGAGGAAGATGGAGATGAGACCCCAGAAGATGATGATACCGAAGAGGATGAAGATGATACGAACATCCCATTGCGACATCATGCCCGGTACGGGCTTGTATTTCTCGGTTACAGACGTCTTCGCCTCCTTATAGTTCATGCTGAAGTTGCGGAGTATACGCAGATAGTTGTCGCCTCCATTATTGAAGATGCTGTTCTGGATATCTTCGTATCTGCGGTTGGCATAGTCGTTGAGTGCCTGTAACTTACGGTCGGTTCGGTCGTAAGCCTGCACATAGGCTTGCAACTGTTTCTGTTTCTCTACCAGCTGGCGGCGGATATTGACAGCCAGAGTCAGGTCTACGTTTCGGTTCACCTGTGCTTCTTCGCTGAGAAACATGGTGCTCATGCCGTAGAGATAGTTGATGAGTGAATCGAAACGCGCCACCTCAACATTGTTCTTCTTGATCATCTGGCGGAAAGGAACAGCCTTCGATTTAAACTTCTTAAACTGCTCTGTAGCTTCATGACAGGCATACGTCATGTCGAAAATATACCCGTTGCGTTGCGAATAGAGCATGATGGAGTTCTGGTCAGCCTGTTTCACAATACTGATGAGTTCCTGAATTACCGCCAACTGTTGAGCCTTGGCAGCTTGGTTCTGTTTCTCCAAGTCTATGTGATAGTTGGTCAATTCTGTGCGCAGCATATAGAGTGTTGTGTCCAGGTTGGCTTCCTTGAGCACAGCATTACTTGGCAGTGCCAATGCCACCATCAGCAGAATTATGATGTATAGTCTCTTCTTCATATTTAGTAAATTTGACTGCAAAGTTATTAATAATTCGTGAAAAAGCAAAGAGAAATTCCCCTTTTTTGAAATATTAGCACCTTTACGTTCGATTTTTAGGCTTATCCTTTGCATTTTTCATATAAATTGATTACATTTGCAACGTCAAAGGATACGTTAATTAATCAGATTGGAATATGAAGATACTCATAGCAGATAGTGGCAGCACCAAGACCGATTGGGCTCTGGTTGATGAACAGGGTAACGTGATGGTTACCTGTAAGACGCAGGGCATCAGTCCGATTCATCAGAGTGATGCCGAGATTTTGGATGTGTTGTGTAAGGAACTTGTTCTGTCAGAGCAGCCTCAGGAGGTTTTCTTTTATGGCAGTGGAGTAACCGAGGCGATGAAGTCTCGCATGAAATCACTCTTGCAGCAGTCTTTCCCCGAAGCCAAGGTTGAGGCAGAAGGTGATATGCTGGGAGCAGCCCGTGCCCTGTTTGGCAAGAAACCGGGTATCGCCTGTATTTTGGGAACCGGTGCCAACAGTTGTCTTTACGATGGAGAGAAGATTGTGATGAATACTCCTCCGTTGGGATATATCCTGGGCGATGAGGGTAGTGGGGCAGTAATCGGCAAACTTTTCCTCAATGGTATCTTCAAGGGCACTTTGCCTGTATCGCTAAAGAATAAATATCTTGCCTGGTCGGGTTTGGATTATCCTACTATTATTAATAAGGTGTACAGACAGCCGCTTGCCAATCGCTTTCTGGCTTCCATCTGTCCTTTTATCTCAGAACAGATAGCAGAAGGTGAGAAACACGAGAACGGGACTGACGAACTGAATGAAGCGATGGCTCTCTATCGTATGATACTGGAGAGTTTTAATCTGTTCTACGCAAAGAATCTCACACCTTATATTAAATATGTCAAGGCGAGCACCGAGGATATAAGCCAGTTGGAGCCAGGCATGAAGGCATGGCATTCATCCTTGGAAGAAGAAATCCCGATGCTTGGTTTTGTTGGAAGCATAGCTCATTACTTTGAATCACCTTTGAGAAATGTGATGGAGGATGAGTTTCATCTCAAGATTTCCCAGATTTTGAAAGCTCCGATGCCGGGGTTGATAAAATATCATATTAATTAAACTATTTTTGCACCAAAATGTATTTTATGCTACATTTTGGTGCTTTTTCGTTAAAAAATGTAGGTTGCGCAACATTTTATACGTAATTGATTAACCAAAACATACCCCCCCTTGTCTGTTTTTTATCTATCTTTGTCCCCGAAAAAGTAAATGCAAACAACGATAAATCGAGGCAATCCTCATAACCGAGGCTTATACCTTATTTATATAAAGGCAATATTCGACCTATGTTACATAGGACCTATATTACACCTAGAAGCAACAATTATTAATTTAAACCTAAAGTAATTATGAGAAAAACATCTCAGAAATTCTCGCAGAGCCACATGCTCTGCAAAGTTGCTCTGGTAGCCATCATGTTGGTGTTCCAGGCAATGTTAGGAATCGGTGCGGGTGTCCTCAATGCTCAGACGGTTAAGGGTACTGTCATTTCCGGTACTGACAATGAACCTCTCATTGGTGCAAGTGTCATGGTACAGGGAACCAAGATTGGTGCCGTAACCGATCTCGATGGTAACTTCGCTATCGAGGCAAAGAATGGACAGACCCTCGAAGTGTCTTATTTGGGTTTCATCACCCAGAAGATCAAGGTAACCGGTTCTGTAGTGAATGTAACCTTAAATGAAGACAAACAGTCTCTTGATGAGGTCGTCGTAGTAGGTTATGGTGTTCAGAAGAAAAAGTTGGTGACTGGTGCTACCGTTCAGTTGAAGGGTGACGACATTGCCAAGTTGAACACTACTAACCCATTGTCTGCCATGCAGGGCCAGACTCCTGGTGTCAACATCGTTTCTACCTCTGGTCAGCCAGGTGCAGCGATGAGTGTTACCATCCGTGGTTTGGGTACTGTAGGTAATTCACAGCCTCTTTATTTGATTGATGGTGTAGGTGGTGATATCACAACCTTGAATCCTGCCGACATCGAGAGCATCGACGTCTTGAAGGATGCCGCTTCTGCCGCTATCTATGGTGCACAGGCTGCCAATGGTGTAGTACTCGTTACCACCAAGAGTGGTAAGGAAGGTTCTTCTAAGATTACATACGATGGATATGTAGGTTGGCAGACCTTGGGTCGCAAGTTTAATATGCTCAATAGCAATGAGTATATGCAGATTATGGATGAGGCTCGCCTCAACTCAGGTATGTCTCCTGTAGATTGGATTTCCCTCAACTCTATTCGTGATATTGATGGTAATGTATATGATACAGACTGGATTGACAAGGCAGTTGATAACGGAGCCTTGACCACAAGCCATAGTTTGGCATTCACAGGTGGTAGCAAGACTTCTACATATTCTATTTCTGGTGGTTATACAGGACAGGACGGTCTTATTGGCGGTTCTGACGTTTCTTATTATAAGAGGTATAACCTTCGTGCCAATTCAGAGCATAAAATGTTCAATGGTTTGGTTACTGTAGGTGAGCATGTAGGCTTCGTTTACAAGGATAGCCGTGGCATGAACACTGGTAACATCTATAATAACAACCTTCATGGAGCATTCTCTACATCTCCACTTGTTCCTGTTTATGGTGCTGATGGTAATTACTTCTCTACAGAAGGTTCTGATTGGAACCCTAATGATAGTAACCCATACGGTACTATGATGATGAACCGTTATAATCAGACTAAGGCTACTTCTGTAGACGCTAATGTATATGTACAGATTGAGCCTATCAAGAACTTGAAGTTCCGTACTGTATTTGCTATCAACTATGGTGGTTCTGATTATCGTTCATTTACTCCTATTTATAAGTTTACTCCACAGAGTGGTAATGGTGTAACCAAGGTTAACCAGAGCGACGGTAGTGGTATTTCTTTGGTATGGACCAATACTTTGACATACGACTTTGATATCAAGGATCATCACCTCAGTGCTTTGATTGGTAGTGAGACTACTAAGTATGATGGTAGCTATACCAGTAGCTATGGAGTAAACCTTACAGCAGGTTTCGATGATTGGGAGCATGCTTATGTTGCCAATACTGATATGAGCCATACTGACCGTAAGGTAAATGGTGGTCCTTACGACCCATCTCGTGGTCAGTCTTTCTTCGCTCGTTTGGGTTGGTCTTGGAAGGATCGTTATATGATCAATGCTACTATGCGTGCTGATGGTTCTTCTAAGTTTGCCAAGGGTCATCGTTGGGGTTACTTCCCATCAGTCAGTGCAGGTTGGACTTTGACTGAAGAGGATTTCATGAAGTCTACAGCTTCTTGGTTGGATTTCTTGAAACTCCGTCTCTCTTGGGGGCAGGTAGGTAATGCCAACATCAAGTGCTACCAGTACTTGGCTCCTGTTACTACAACTAATACCAATTACAACTTCGGTGCCACAGGTGGTACTGATGCTTGGGTAAATGGTGCTTATACAAGCCGTCTTGCCAACGAGAATGTAAAGTGGGAGACCTCTGAGCAGTACAATGTTGGTTTGGATGCTCGTTTCCTCCGTCAGCGTTTGTCTTTGACCTTGGATGGTTATATCAAGAACACCAAGGATTGGTTGGTTCAGGCTCCTATCTTGGCTACAGCCGGTACAGGTGGTCCTATCATCAATGGTGGTGATGTAAAGAACAAGGGTATTGAGGTTGGTCTTTCTTGGAATGACCAGATTGGTAAGGATTTCATCTACAGTGTAGGTGCTAACTTTGCTTACAACCACAATGAGGTTGGTTCTATCCCTACAGAGGATGGTATCATCCATGGTGCTACCAACCAGATTTATCAGAATGCAGAAGAGTTCTATCGTGCAGAGAATGGTCATGCAATCGGTTACTTCTGGGGTTACAAGACAGCAGGTATCTTCCAGAACCAGAAGGAAATCAATGAGTGGATTGCAGCTGGTAATGGTGTGATGCAGAGCAATGTACAGCCAGGTGATGTGAAGTACGTAGATATCAATCACGATGGCGTTATCAATGCTAATGATAAGGTAGACCTGGGTAATGGTCTTCCTAAGTATACTTTCGGATTCAATTTCAACCTGGGTTGGAAGGGCTTCGACTTGGCTGCTAACTTCACTGGTGCAGCAGGTTTCAAGATTGCTCAGTCTTATCGTGACCCAAGTTCATCTCAGGGCAATTATAGCCGTCGCATCTTGAACCGTTGGACAGGTGAGGGTACTGGCAATGAGATTCCACGTGTTACTTACGGTGATGTCGGTAACTGGTTGTTCTCAGACCTTTATCTCCAGGATGGAGACTATATCCGTTTGCAGAACCTCACTTTGGGTTATGATTTCAAGAAGCTCATCGCTTGGAAGGGACTCTCTAAGTTGCGTCTCTACTTCCAGGTACAGAATCTCTTTACTTTGACCAAGTATGATGGTATGGATCCAGAAATCGGTTCTTACAATGGTACAGATGGTAACAGCAGCGACTCTTGGGTATCTGGTGTTGATATGGGTTACTATCCACATCCTCGTACATTCATCGTAGGTTTAAATCTTGCATTTTAATTTTTAAATGGGAAGTAATATGAAAAGAAAACATATATTGATGAGTGCCTTATTGTTGTCAGCCTTGTCTTTGACATCTTGCGACGACTATTTGGACACTTCATCTAAGACAAAGATGAATTCCGAGACTGCTTACAGCACACCGGCTGCAGCAGACATGGATCTTGTGGGCTGCTACGATGGATGGCAGCGTACACTCAGTGACGAGGGTGTCGGTATGTATTTGACCGCCGAGTTTGCTTCTGAGGAGGCTTTTGGTGGCTTAGGTCTTTCTGATGCAAAGAACAATAACGTCATCGACCAGTTCGATCTCGGTATTGCTCCGTCTTATAATGACCTTTACAATACAGATTGGAAGAACTATTATGCAGCTATCTTCCGCTGCAACCAGTTGATTCAGGCAGATGCTACTATCAATTGGAATGGTGATACCAAGACACAGGGACGTATCATGGGTGAGGCTCGTGCCCTTCGTGCCATCTTGTATTTCGACTTGGTTCGTCTCTTTGGCGATGTGCCTTTGTTGTTGACTCCATCAGAGGAGAACATCCCACGTACTCCTGCCAAGGAAGTATATCAGGCTATCTTTGATGACTTGAAGTATGCAGCTGAGAATATTCCTGCTGATGCTTATCCTTTGAAGGACCGTGATTCTAACGATGGTCGTATCACCAAGTATGCAGCTGAGGCTTTGATGGCTCGCGCGTACCTATATTATACAGGTTATTATGGCGAGGAGCATCCTGCTTGTTCTAAGGCTGATGCAACAGCAGCCATCAATGATGTAGTAGACAATGGTGGTTACGAGTTGGAAAAGAATTATGCCGACTTCTGGATGCCTTCTTGTACCAAGGATGCTTCTTCCAATGGCACCTATGCTTGGGAGACAACTTATGCAGGTAAGTGGTATGACGGCAAGACTTGGAAGGCAGGTCAGGGTAGTTTGTCAAAGGAGATTGTCTTGAACTTGAAACTCAACTCTACTCATGACTACAGTGGTAATGGTGATGGTAATACCTTCTCTGTTTACCTTGGTCCTCGTAACAAGTGTGCTACCAATGTTTGTATTTCCAGTGGTTGGGGTGCTTGCTCAGTTACTCCATATTTCGTAGAGCAGTACAAGAACGATCCTCGTTTCAATGCTTGCGTTTGGAGTTGTGATGAGGCTGGATTTGCAGCTGATGAGGCCGACTCTTATGAATATACGGGTTACTATACTCGCAAGTATGCTCCAATGTGCTTCGCTGATGGTACACGTCAGGAAGTTGGTTTCAAGTTGGGTGAGCAGCACCAGAACATTACTTACTATCAAGATTATACGATCATGCGTTATGCCGACGTATTGTTGATGCACTCTGAGTTGAACGGTACCAATTGGGGATTGAACAAGGTTCGTGCCCGTGTTGGTTTGGACCCAGAGGATTATAGCATTGAGAATATTCGCAAGGAGCGTGCCATCGAATTGGCTTTCGAGGGTGTTCACTTCTGGGATTTGATGCGCTATGAGAAGAATGGTGCTTATGCAGCCAAGGCTATCACGGAAGCTCAGAATGGTGTGAAGGTAAAGAATGGTGGTGTTGAGACTACTACCAAGTTCTCTACCGACAACTTCACTTCCAAGAAGGGCTTGATGCAGATACCTAATACCCAGATTACTCTCTCTGGTGGTGTCTTGACACAGAATCCAGGTTGGTAAACAGGAGTAGATTAGGTAACATAATAAAAATATTTAATAATAGAAGATATGAAAATACATAATCATATATTGACGCTTCTTGCAGCCATGGTGATGTTCTTGGTAGCATCCTGCTCCCCTGAAGACTTTGGCTTTGGCAAGAAGACTTACTCTCCAGAAGACTTGGTGGAGGGTAAGGCTTATACCGTGACCGTAGAAGGTAACGTGTTGAAGCTGGAATCTAAGATATCTGATGCCACTCCTCTCTGGGTTACTCCTATCGGCCGTTCCCAGGAGCAGTCTCTCAGCGTAGAACTTCCTTTTGCTGGTGAGTATGAGGTGGCATTTGGTGTGGAGACTCCTGGCGGAATCGTGTATGGTGATCCTTACAAGATTACTTTGGCGCAGAATGACTTCTCACTCTTGAGTGACAACAAGTGGTTCTATCTTGCTGACAAGAATTATAAGACAGGTGATCCATTGCCATCCTCTGAGACTCTTGCCAAGGGTATCAGTAAGAAGTGGTATCCTTGTGATGCTAGCTATGGCGTAGGTCAGTGCTCAGGTCCTGTGATGTATGTCTCTCCATTTGATCCTGATGGTGATGGCAAGGGATATACAGCAGATGATGAGGCTAATGCCGTTTATAAGGACATCGTATTTGGTACTGGTAACTGGAAACCAAACTGGGACCCTGGCTTCCAGAGCTGGTTGGTTCCTGAAGATGATCCATACATGGATTCATATATGACCTTCAGCATGGATGCTCAGAATGGTTGTGTTGCTACGATGTATCGTGGTGAATCTGGTGCCAAGGGCGCAAGCACAGGTTCCAATATGGTTGGTAAGTTCAATATGAACCTCAATGATAAGACCAAGCCTCTCATCACATTCACAGATTGCTACTCTATGCACAATACTGGTTTTGATGAGGTTTGCTCTAACTATACTCAGGACATCCAGATTGTAGAGTTGACTCCATACGTTCTCCAGTTGGTTACCAAGCGTACCAATAGCGAGGGCAACTGGTACATTTGCTGGAATTTCGTTTCTGAGGATGTAATCAAGACTCATGGTGAGTGCATCCCTAAGTCAGAGCAAGGCTTGATAGAGAAGGTTAAGCCACAATTGCCAACCTTTGAGAACATTCATACAGACTTGTTTACAGCAGATATCAATGGTGACAAGTATGTAGGTAGCAAGATGACATTCAATTTGGATTCTGAAAATCCTTATGACTTCAAGTGGTGGAATGGTTCACCTGACGTAAAGGCTTGGGAGAATGTAATTGGTGGCAAGTATAATACTACTTGGGCTCCTGCTCTTGACGACAAGGCTCTCGATGGCTTCGAGTTGACTATCTCTAAGAAGTCTGATGGTGGTTATGCATTCGAGTGCGGTGATGTGGATGGTGATGTAGAAATCACTGAGAATACACTGACATTCAGTAAGGAAATCACAGTATTTGCTGTATCTAGCGATAAGCGTACCATCGATTTGAAGGGCAAGAAGTTCTATATTCTTGGTAATTCTGCTGATGACCAGAGCTTGACTATTGGTATTCCTGAGTCAAAGGACGAGAATGGTATGGTTAACTCTTACCTCGTTGCTAACTTGGCTTATAAGAAGATTGCTACAGGTCCTGTAGGTCCTACAAAGGTTGCATTTGATAATTCACTCATTCATGAGGAGGGTTATTCTTGGATAGAGAATGGCTGCCTCCGTATCGGTTTCCATCACTATGGTGAGACTGGTAAGGGACTCTTTAAGGATGTAAAGTCTGTGAAGTTGAAGAAGAACCAGACCATCACTGTTACCTTCAAGGTGAAGGGTGGTGTAACTTGGAGCAAGACTCCTAAGTGTGCCTTGATTGATAATAACATCAAGGAGACATGGGAACCTGGATGTTTCGACCTCGATGATGCTGTCGCTGTAGATACCAATGGTGGTGAGACTACCGTTTCACTTACTAACAATACGGGTTCTACTCAGACCTTCACCAGTACCTGTCTTGACCTCTCTATCCAGCTGGATGGCTATGGTGACTATGGAGGTGACACTGGTAACATCGACATCGAGATTGTATCTGTTACAATTCAATAACTTTAATAGCGTAAACTTATGAAGAATAAAATATTATACGGAATTATGGCCTTTGTCATGGGTATCTTCATGACAGGCTGTAGCGATGATGACTATTCTGTCAACAAGAATCCGTTGCTCGACGATAGTTCTGTAGTAACAGGTTCTGCTGATGTAACATCTACATCTGCTACATTCCATGGTACTGTCAAAGGATTGGAAGATCAGGCTGCTAGTGCGTACGCCACTGGTTTTATGTATGGTGATTCTGAGACCAATCTGAGTGAGAAGGCATCTGCTTCTAGCGATGCTGAGTTCTCTGCTACCATTACAGGTATGCCTGGACAGGTAGTTTACTATCAGGCCTTTGTTACTTTGCAGGGCAGATTGACCTACAAAGGCGCTGTTCAGCAGGCTGTATTGACAGATGCTAAGGCTATTACTGGTGAGGTGAAGGATTTGACGGCTAACTCTGCAGTATTGCAGGGTAGCCTTCAGTTAGCTCCATCAGAGGCAGCTAGCGGTATCGTCATCTCTGGTAAGGAGGGACAGGAAAATGTACGTGCTGGTGTACGTATCATGGCTTCTGGCATCAATGACAATTATGAAATCAAGGCTGAGGGATTGCTCCCTAACACTACTTATCATTATACTGCTTACCTCGACTTGGGTAATGGTACAGTATATGGTGAGGAGCGCAGCTTCACTACTCCTAATGCTGAGTTCAATCCTGATGAGGACCTTGTAGACTTGGGCCTTTCTACTAAGTGGTGCAAGTATAATGTAGGTGCTACCAAGGCTACCGACTTGGGTGGTCTCTTCGGATTTGGTGATATGACTGGTTTCCAAACTAGTCTTGATTTGGATAATTATGCTTCTGCTGATATTTACAAAACTGATCGTGATGTGGCTAACAAGGTTTATGGCTCTTGGGTAACTATGCCAACTATCGATGAGTTTGAGGAATTGTTTACAGAGTGTAAGAAGGAATGGGTTGAGGAAGACGGCGTAGCTGGTTATAAGTTCACGGGTCCTAACGGCAACTCTATCTTCTTGCCAGCTGCAGGTTCTCGTACTCAGGGCACTGTATCTGGTGAAGGCTTGAATGGTTACTATCTCTCTGGTTCTATCAATGCTACTGACAATAAGTTTGCCATGGCATATAGCTTCGACCAGAATTCTAACCGTCGTACCACTACTCCTGTATACCAGGCATTGGCTATCCGTCCAGTGTCTGTAGCTAAGAATGTGAAGTTCGACAAGAGCAAGTTGTTGGGTAAGACTTGGGAGATTGACTTGAAGGAGGATGGTTCTCACTACAAGTTTGATGGTCCATCTTATTTCTATGGCTTGGATGATAGTTGGGCTACTGTTACTAACAATCAGCCAGTAGTTGGTGATGTATGGAATTGGTGTCCTAACTTTAAAGACAATACTTGGGTTGTTGGTGGTGACGCCAAGAATTGTAGCGGTTCTATGACCTTCTCTGAGGAGGATGGCAAGAATGTGGTTAAGGTTCATCAAATTCAATCTGATGGTACATTCAAGGATTCAGAAGGAACATTTACCATTGATGAGAAGAATAAGGTGCTGAATTTGGACATTGACATTTTGGCTCCAACTAACTATAGTGGTGAGTTTGTCAGTGACAAGAAGACCAACATCAAGATTCTTTCTCTCGATGATGAGAGCTTGCAGCTTGGCGTGGTTCGTACAGACCCAAGCCAGAATCCATGTTTGCTTACTATCAACTATGTTACTGCTGATGTGAAGTATGGCTTTACTGCTAAGTTGACTTGCTATGGTGGTGATGACGAAAATACTCCTGATGCTTGGAACTCAGCTATCGTTAATGTACTGGGTGGTGCCAAAGGCTTGAAGACTTATACTGTAACCTTCAATACCCAGTACCCTCGTAAGGCAGGTATGGTTTATCTCCTCGAACTTGAGGGATATTCTGCTGCTTATCCAAAGGCTTTCGTTCGCATTGACGGTATCAAGGCTGATGGCAATGAGGTGAAATATGATGCTAGCAAGTTCTTCTATGGTGACTTGGAAGGCAAGGGCAACTACCGTGTGGAGATGGCTAACATTTGGGGCTGCGGCCACAATGACAGCTGGAACGGTTTGAAGGATACCCCATTCCACAAGGGTGGTGGTGAAACAACCAATGAGACAGCTTTGGCTTTCAATCACACATTCGAGGTAACATTCACCGTAGTATCTAACACAAGTGATGGTACTGGCGTATATACTCCAAACTTGATTACCATTAACCCATCTTGGGTTGGTACATGGGGTTACAACGAAGGTCAGACCTTGGAAGTAGTGAACGAAGGTGGTAAGTACTCTATCAAGGGCAACAACCAGTTTGACATCACTTATAAGAGTGATGCTCACAAGGATGGTTCTATCATGACCTTCATTGAGATTGCTGACCTCTATGGTTTCTTCCCAGGCACTCATGCAACTCTCGATGAATTCTATCTTGATGGCAAGGCTGTATCTTACGATAAGTCTAAGGTCATTGATAGCAATGAAAATCCTAAGTATCGCTTGGAGTTGTGGAACTGCTTTGGTGCTACTAAGAGTGCAGGCTGTGCATTCGGTACTCCAGAGGGTGATGTGATGAAGAGCCTTGCTTTCAATGAGTCTATCCGCACCAAGTTTACTGTACATAGCTTGTTTGCTCAGCCTCAGTGGTAAATTAAGATAGTTAACAGTTGATAGTTCATAGCTGCTTCGCCGTGTAGCAAGTTAGCTATAAACTATCAACTATCAACTCTAAACTAAAATTATTGCAATGAAGAATATTAAATATTTATTTCTATTGTTGATGGGACTGGTAGTAGGCTTTGCCTTCACCGCTTGTTCTGATGACGATGATGATCCTGTCAGATTCAAAGTGCTCAATCCTGAGCTTACTTTTGAAGGAGTGGGAGGCACACAGACTCTCTCTGTACAATCTCCAGAGAAGCCAACTCTTACCATTACTGAGGGTTCTGACTTCTTGACTTTGGCAGAGGCTAGTGTAGAGGGTGATGTCTATAACTATGATGTCACTTTAGCTGCCAACCCAGGTGAGGAGTCTCGTACCGCTAGCATCCGTGTGGTTGCAGGCACCAGTCGTAAGGATGTAGCAATCTCCCAGAATGTACAGCCGGTTAAGGTTCCTACAGGAGAGATGACTCATAGTGCCAAGGAATTGGCTGCCTTGATGTATGCTGGTATCAACATTGGTAATACTATGGAGTGTCCAGCTGATGAGGGTGCTTGGTCTGGCTATAAGGTAAACGAGGAGTATATCAAGGGCTTGAAGGCTGCTGGCTTTAATGCCGTTCGTATTCCTTGCGCTTGGGATTCTTACATCACTGACAAGACTTCATTTGAAATCGATGCCAAGTGGCTCGACCGTGTGGCACGTGTCGTTTCTTGGTGTATTCAGAATGATATGTACGTAGTTCTCAACTCTCACTGGGACAATGGATGGTTGGAAGACAACATCTTCGATGCTTCTAAGAAGGATGCCATCAATGCAGAGCAGAAAGCCATCTGGACTCAGATTGCCAACAAGTTTAAGGACTATGACGAGCATCTTCTCTTTGCAGCTTGCAATGAGCCAGGTATGAACGAGACTTCTAGCAAGGGCAAGAAGTGGACTGATGCTGAGGCTGTGGCTCGTGTAGTAGAGTATGAGCAGACCATGATAGATGCTGTTCGTGCAACTGGTGGCAACAATGCTAAGCGTACCTTGATAGTTCAAGGCTTGGGTACAAGCATTGCAGAAACCAATGATCATATGATAGCTCTCCCTACTGATGCAGCGGAGGATCGCTTGATGGTAGAGGTTCACTTCTATGAGCCATATCAGTTTGCCTTGATGGAGGAAGATGCTTCTTGGGGCAAGTGCTATTACTTCTGGGGCAAGGACAACCAGGTAGCTGGTTCTGACCGCAATACACCAGATGCTTTTGCTGAGGCTTGGGTAGATGCTTCTATGAAGAAGATGTACGATAAGTATGTTAGCAAGGGCATTCCTTGTATCATCGGTGAGTATTCTGCCATGTTCCGCAACTTGTCTGAGAATCAGGATATTCATGACAAGTCTGTAGCTTACTATGGTGAGTATGTTACTAAGGTGGCTAAGAACAATGGTTGTGTTCCTTTCTATTGGGAGACAGGTTCTGTTATCAACCGCAAGGATGGTTCTGTCAAGAAACAGGCTGTCGTAGATGGTTTGATGAAGGGTGCTCAGGAGGGTAAGTATCCTTGGTAATAGTTAGATTCCTATCAGTCATTTTATATTTAAGGCAAGAAAGACTAGCACTTTCTTGCCTTTTTTTTCACTTGTAACATTTTGTGTATATAAATGAAACATATTGTTACATACCTGTAGCGGAAAAAGTGTTAACTTTGCAATAGATTAACTGCACTAGTAATCTAAGAAGACAATCACATGGTAATACATTAATAGAATGAAGAAAGTACTTATGACAGCATTGGCTGTAGCTCATTTTGCCTTTGCTGGTGCTCAGGTAAAGCCTGAGAATCCTAAAATGGCTAAGATGGGACTTACTGCAACTCAATTGGCACATTATATGGCGCCAGGTGTCAATCTTGGTAATACGATGGAGGCGTGTAATTGGAATGATATCTTTACCAATCAGGCAGGACTGAAGTCAGAAACTTCATGGCAGAATGATAAGACTACTGAGAGCTATATCCGGAGTTTGAAACAGCAGGGATTCAACAGTCTTCGCATCCCTATATCCTGGGTGGCTGGACATCTTACGGATAAGGAGAATATGACCATAGATTCTGTCTGGATGAAACGAATCAAGGAAATCGTAAACTATGGTCTCAATGCCGGTCTCTGTGTCATCATCAACGAACACTGGGATGGCGGATGGATGGAGCATGATGCCTTTACCAGTGGGGCGAATGTGGCAGAGCATAAGGAGATGTTCCGCAAGCTGTGGACGAATATAGCAAAGGAATTCAAGACGTATGACCAGCGGGTTCTCTTTGCTGCCCTCAACGAACCGGGAGTGGGAGGTGCCAGTCCGCAGGTTCAAGGCGACATGCTGGCTCCTGATAGTAAGGAGTTTGCCGACCGTCTCCTGGCATACGAACAAGTGTTTATCGATGCCGTCCGTGCTACCGGTGGTAATAATGCCAGCCGTGTGCTCATCGTACAGACTCCAAAGACCGAGATTGATTTGGCTGCAAAGGATTCTTACGACATCACCCGTCTGAAGGATAAGGTGAAGAACCGTCTGATGGCAGAGGTTCATTTCTACGATCCTTATATATTTACCCTGATGGACAAAGATGCCGATTGGGGCAAGGTGGCTCTTTATTGGAAAGGACATGCGCCTGCTGACGATCAGGGACGCACCGTCAACACCATCTGGTATAACAATAAGAATGTGGATGCCTACCAGCATATTATCAACCAGGTGATGAAGATGAAGAAGAAGTTTGTGGACAAGGGTTATCCTGTTGTCATCGGTGAATATGGTGCCAACCGTAAGGATGCCTCTCTCTTCGGTGGTAATCAGGAGAAGCATAATGAGAGTATGATGGCATGGTATGGTGCTGTGACTGCCGAAATGATGAAGGCAGGACTTATCCCATACGTCTGGGATATCAATGTGCAGCCTCTTCCTCACATGACCATCTTCGACAGAAAGAAGCAGGTGGTTTCCGACTTCTATATATTTAAAGGTGTGATGCAGGGAGCAGCCGAAGGGATGGAAGATTACCTGAGAATCTATCCGAAACCTTAGAAAAAAGCAGAAAAAGCAATAATAAATAAGCATAGTTTAGATTTATATGTAGAAAGGGCAAAAAAGTATCATGTTTTTTTGCCCTTATTTAGTATCTTTGCAACCGAAAATGAATCTTTAAACTGTAAACTTAAATAATAAATGAAGAAGATATTTGTTTTTTTGATGATGGCGTTGGCTACATGCAATATCTCTGCGAAGTCAAACTTTGTGCAGGTAAAGGACGGACATTTCGTTCGTGATGGTAAACCTTATTATTATGTAGGTACCAATTTCTGGTATGGTGCCATCCTCGGTTCAGAAGGACAGGGCGGCAACCGCGAGCGTCTCTGCAAGGAACTCGATAAGATGAAGGAGATGGGCATTGATAATCTCCGCATTCTGGTGGGCTCTGATGGAAAGCGAGGAGTGAAGACCAAGGTTGAGCCGACGCTGCAGGAAGCTCCGGGCGTTTATAACGATACGATTCTTGCCGGTCTCGACTATCTGCTGATGGAGATGGGCAAACGCAAGATGCTGGCCGTGCTCTACCTGAACAACTCCTGGGAATGGAGTGGCGGTTATGGCTATTACCTGGAGCAGGCTGGTTTGGGTCAGGCTCCCCGTCCTAACGAAGATGGATATCCTGCCTTCATGAACTTCGTTGCCAAATATGCATCCTGCGAAAAGGCGCATCAGCTTTTCTATGATTATGTGAAATTCATACTTACGAGAACCAACAGATATACAAAGAAGAAGTATAAGGATGACCCGGCTATCATGTCATGGCAGATAGGTAACGAGCCTCGTGCTTTCAGCAAAGAGCAGTTGCCTGCTTTCGAAAAGTGGCTGGGTGAAGCGAGCAAGCTGATCCGTTCGCTCGATAAGAATCATCTGATTTCTATCGGTAGCGAAGGCAAATGGGGATGTGAAGGAGAACTGAACTGTTGGGAACGGATCTGTGCCGACAAGAATGTGGATTATTGCAACATTCATCTTTGGCCATACAACTGGAGTTGGGCGAGAAAAGACCATTTGCTGGAAGATTTGCAAATCTCCTGCCAGAACACAAAGGAGTATATTGATGAACATCTTGAGGTATGCGCACGTATCAGGAAGCCATTGGTGATGGAGGAGTTCGGCTATCCTCGTGATGGTTTCTCTTTCTCAACTTCTTCTACAACAGAAGCACGTGATGGATATTATAAGTATGTGTTCAGTCTTGTTGGCGACAATGCAGCATCCGGCGGTTACTTTGCCGGTTGCAACTTTTGGGGATGGGGCGGCTTTGCCAATCCTAAGCATGAGCAGTGGCAGGTAGGTGATGACTACACCGGTGATCCTGCTCAGGAAGCGCAAGGTCTGACTCCGTTTTTTCTACCGATAAATCTACATTGGATGTAGTAAAGACGCAGGTAGACAGAATGAAGAAGATTGGTAAGTTATAAGTTTAGTGAAATTGTTAGTTGTTTTAGGAGGGTGTGCCATCAGTTCATGGTGCACCCTCTTTTTTCTGGCTTTTTCGTGTTGTACCACTTTGGGGAACTGCTACAAGTATAAGATAAAAACCTCTGACTTTTTTGTAATTTAACATCAAAAAAACTCTGACTTTTTTATATTTTAGCATCAAATAACCTCTGACTTTTTTATAAAAAAGCTTAATTGATTGGCTTTTATTCAGATAAAAGTGCTATCTTTGCATAAGATAAGCTGCACTCGGCAATCAGAAAGCAAGCTTTCATTGCGCTCGTTTGCATTATCTTTGCATTGAAAATCAATAATATAGAGATATGAAGTATCTGAAAAGACAAATAGATAAAGAGTTTGAAGCGTGGAAAAGTTCTGTAGAGCATAAACCATTGCTTGTGAGAGGAGCAAGGCAGGTAGGTAAGTCAAGTGCCATTAGACACTTGGGAGAGTCCTTTCCTTATTTCTTGGAAGTGAACTTTGAGCGTGATAAGACTGTCAAGGAATTCTTTGATGGAGATTTAAACGTGAAGTTTATTTCGGAGCAATTGTCGGCATATTTCAAAGTTCCCGTTATTCCTGGCAAAACCTTGTTGTTCTTAGATGAGATACAGGCATGCCCTAATGCCATCCATAGCTTGTGGTTTTTCAAGGAAGATTATCCTGAACTTCATGTAGTGGCAGCTGGATCGCTGTTGGAATTTGCATTGAAGGATTTAGGTGCTTATGGAGTAGGGCGTATCCGCTCGATGTTTGTATATCCGATGTCTTTTGATGAATTCCTTTATGCTTTAGGTGATGATGGATTGGTAAGTATGAAACGGAATGCAACCTCTCAAAAGCCATTGATGAATGTCTTCTATGAGCGATTAGTGGAGAGGTTTCGTTCATTCTTGCTTATAGGTGGTATGCCTGCTGCTGTGGCTAAGTACGTTGATACGAATAGTTATTTGGAAGTAGACTCTGTGCTTAGTGAGTTGAAGCAAACTTATATAGATGATTTCGTGAAATATAAAGCCAAGGTCAATCCTGTTTTGCTGCGTCAAACATTGTTTAGTGTGGCTCATCAAGTGGGGAGTAAATTCGTGTTTAGCCAAGTAGAAGGGGGATATACGACTGCGCAAGTCAAGAATGCTTTGGAGATGCTTAGAGATGCTGGTATCATTATACCTGTATGGCATACTGCGGCAAATGGCATTCCGCTTGGTGCAGAGATTAATCCGAAGTTTGTGAAGTATAATCTGATAGATCATGGCTTTCTCCTCAATCTGTTAGGAATAGGAGACTCTACTAATTCTATAGTGAAAGAACTATTGGTTGACAATGCTGCAGACTTAGTTGATAAGGGTAGTTTGACGGAGATGGTGGCAGGATTGGAATTACTAAAGTATATGTCGCCTAATGAGCGCCATGACTTATACTATTGGCAAAACTTGACTCGTGGAACCGTTTCGGAGGTTGATTATGTCTTGTCTCGTGGCATTGACATTGTTCCGATGGAAGTGAAGTCTGGTTTACGAGGTTCGATGGCGAGTCTTTATGTTTTTATGGAAAAAGAGCATATTAAGTATGCCATTCGCTGTTCTTTGGAGAACTTTGGGGAGTTTGTCAGCCCAAAAGGGAAGAAGATATTAGTCAATCCTCTTTATGCTATTTCTAACTTGTTTTCTTGTGGTGAAAGACTTCTGTAGGATTTTTTTTCGTAAAAGAATTGCCATATTGCCATATAAGCTGGTAACAGCCTGATTGTTAGTTGATACCGATATTGCAATAGCTTTTTAATTGCCATAATCTGCCATATATTGCCATAAAAATAGCGATACTTAGGTGTTTTTGGTGATTTTTAGCGGTGTTTTTGAGGCAAAAGGCAGGAGGCATTGAGCAAAAAGGCGTTTTTTCGGTTCAATGCCTATTGTTTTTGATGCTGTTTTTCCCGTATAATCTCCAATGCTGTTCCCGAAATTGCGTCCCGACGTAGCATCTGGTACGTCCCGACGTGATAACAGACGCGTCACGACGCAGCGCCAGATACGTCGCGATGTAATTTCGGATACATCCTGTCCAGATTCAAGTGAGCCTCATTTGAACTATCGCAAGTGTTTCAACAATGATATGCAGTATCTGGTAATGTGTAGTGAGAATATTGTGAGGGATAACCCCAAATCGTGATGGATAGCGTGATGGATATTTCCGTTTTCGAAGTATCCATCACGCTATTTAAACGTCTGTATATTAGTATGTTAAGAAGCTTAGGAGTACAAATCGTGATGGATGATAGATGATTACATGAAACTTATTCACGAATACGGCTGCATCGGGTTATAAATACGGCTGCATCGGGTTATAAATATGGCTGCGTCGGGTTACGGATATGGCAGCATTGGGTTACGAATATGGCAGCATCGGGTTAAGAATATGGCTGCGTAGGCTAACGGAGACGTATCTGTAAGCTTATCGAGACGTCTGCATCAGCTAACAGAGACGTCTGAACTCGCTAACTGAACTACTTGAGTTGCTTGATTGAACCACTTGAGTTAGCTGACTGAACCACTTGAGTATTCTTCTTCATGTGCTTGCATGCAACCATAAAACTTTTTCAGCAACTTTTCCCGGAAGTATGGAAGAAGGCAGAGTTGAAGGCAAACATGAGGCCAACACAGAAACGGCCTTCAGCCCGTACTTAAATCACATGCGAAAGTTTAGTTTAGATAAATTGCATCAAATTCTAAAAGAAATGGCATGTAGAAAGAATAGTATTGATAATGAGCAAGATAATATCATCGTTTTCGACGTTTTGTCGTATCTTTGCCACCGAAAAGAACCAATTAACGTATTGATTCTAAAAACAATATTTAAACCTATAAAATATATAAAGCTTATGAAAAAGTTATTTACTCTAGTGTGTGGCGTATTATTTGCTATGTTTGCTAACGCAGCTACTCTTGATATTGGAGAGCCAAGCAACAATGTGAAGGATGGTGAAACTGTTTAAGCAGACTGAGGTTGAATTGACATTGGTTGAAGGTCATACTATTTTGGCTTCAGAATTTGATAAATATGCTGATGATACAAAGGTGAAACTAAGCTTCGAGAATACGACAGATCCTTATGTGTCTCGCAATGGTTGGGATATTGGTGGATTTGCCAATTCTGATAATTGGAGTCCAACCTATGAATTGAAAGCAGCTGATGGTAAGAATTTTGATATCTTTGTTACTGTTGGTGATTTCAAGAAGGCTGCCAAAAATGGTACAGATGCTTATGTTGATGGTGAACATCATAAGGGTGGTGTAACTTTCAATATCTATAATGAATGCAAGTTAGCTCACGCTTATGTATTATTGGAAGACAATACTCCAACTAATATATCAAATGCGCTTGTAGCTCCAGCTGCTAAGAATGCTCCGGTTTACAACCTTGCTGGTCAGCAGGTTGATGCATCTTATAAGGGTGTAGTAATCAAGAATGGTAAAAAGTACGTTCAGAAATAGTATAGAGTTATATTTTTAGTTTGTTGAAAAGAAAAGAGAGGGTATGTGAATGCCCTCTCTTTTTGATATTATCCGTTTCGAACATTGATTAATGTTCAAGATATAGTCCGTTTAGCTTTTCCAGGAAAACACAAACTTCATCATTTATCATTTCCATGAACCCATGAGTCTTCTTGTTCGATACACCAGGATATGGAGTATAGTAATGCTCCTCAATCGGTTCTCCCTGGTTTCTGCCAAACATCAGGTAAGCAATGTGATGCTGCTTGAGTACTGTAAGCAATGTCTCTGAAAAAATACTGGAATCACCAATAGATTCTACTCCTGTTGTCAGTCCGAAGGCATTGTTGTGGTCTTGGGCAAAAGGCAGAGCCTGCTTCACAATCTCCTTGATGCTCTTCTGGTAGAGTGGGAGGTCGATGGCATTTTTGCTTTGCAGATATGTCACGTTGATCACATCAATCTTGTTGTCCGGATAGCGATCCATCAGATTCTTGCCCGGCTGGTAGGTTTCAGAATAACTATAAATTACATTCGTTACATCCTCGTCATCCAAGAGATCCTGTATCTTCTTGTAAAGACTGATATAGTCGTCTTTGCTGAGTTTACAGTACCATGTCTTACCGTCTATAGGAAGAAGATTGAGTACTACAGGTGCTTTGATACCATAACCATCTTGCAGTGTATCAAGATATTTGGCAACCTGTTTGGTATATTCCTCCAGCATATCATCATTGCCGTTATAATCAGGCATTGTCCAGTTCATGATGAGTAAGCCTCCCTTACGGAAGTGTTTCAGCACATCTTCCCGGATAGCCTTGAAAGGAACTCCATCTGCATTCTGCTGCTTTCCTCTCTCGATGCCGGCAAGTTCATAGCCATTGGCTGCCGGACGGTAACCGCAGAGTGCCTTCATGTCGCAGCGATCGCTATCGCATTCCCATCTGTTCCAGCCCATTCCACTCAGGGTGCCGTACATCTGTCCGATGAGAGTTCCCTTGTTGGCGAAAGCCTTGATGTTGGTTTTCAGATTCTCTGTGCGGGTTGTGAGACCGCTCATGGCAATCTCGTCATACGCTTTCTTTTTCTTCTCACCGCATGAAGAGAAAGCCAGGAGGACCGCGAACATCAATATAATATATTTGATTCTCATAATTTGTTATTCATTATAAGCCTTTTTCATAGCTTCCACCACGGTAGGCAAAGTCCACTGTGGCATACTTCTGTCTGTTCCGTCGAAGATGCTCATCCAGTAGAAGGTGGCTACGCCGTAAACCTTTGCCTGCTTCACGATGTCGGCTGCCTGGTCGGCAGCAGCCTGAATCTCGCTGGCAGAACTGGTTTTGCTGACACTCTTGCTTCCGTGAGTACCGTATTCACCGATGATGCAAGGGATGCCCTTGCTGATGAACTTGCTATTCAGACGGGTGAACATATCTGCGATTTCCTTGCTACAGGAAGCATCCCATTTGCCTTTGGCAAACCAGTCCCATGGTGAGTAGGTATGAACTTCTACGGCGATATGTCCCTCTACCTTGTCGGTAGGGATAGTGAGGTTGTTCAAAACCTCGTCTCCGCTAGCTGCTGCATAGGTATTGACGATGAGGTTGCGGGTCTCGTTGTTGCCACCGGTAGCACGTACTGCATTCACGAAACTCTGGGCATAACCATTCAAGCCATTGTAGCTGCTTGCGCTCTTTGGTGCATTCCAGGTGTTGTCGGCATCAAGCATCTCGTTGTAACCTTCGAACACCAGATGATGGTCGTAGTTCTTGAAACGGGTGGCAATCTGAGTCCAGAGATATTCAAACTTCTCCTTGTTCTCCTTATAGTTGGCATCATCAGCCTTGATCCAGTGCTTCACATCCTTATCGTCTGCACCTGTATCATGGTGAACATTCAGGATGCAGTACATACCGTTATCAATCACGTAATCAACGATTTCCTGTATTCTGTTCATCCAGGCTTCATCCACGGTTCCGTCTGCCTTCATGTGCTGGAACCAGGTAACTGGGATGCGGACAGAATTAAAACCGTTCTTCTTCAGAAAATCTACCATCGGTTTGGTGGTAGGAACCTGTCCCCATGCTTTCTCGAAATCAGTAACAGAATTGCTGTTCATGTTCATCCACATGGCTACCACATCTGTGCAGTTGCCGAAGTTGGTACCGATGCCCATGTTCTTTACTGCATCCACAGCACTTTCCTCTACGTAGTTGGCATTCAGGTTCACCTGGTCACGGGTAATCACGTTCTTGCTGCTCAATGCTGCCTTCCACCAGTCGTTGGATGGCATGATGCTTCCATACCAAGGCATGAAGAAACTCCATTTTGCACCGGCGTTCCATGCTTCGTCAATACCTGCGGTAGCTGTATTGTTGTTGGCATCAGTTCCGCACTCAGCCAGAGCGATGAGTTTACCAGGATAGCGTGACTGAATCTCCTTGAACTCCTGAGCCTGCTTGGCAGCATCATAACCGTAGAGGTCGCGACCGATGATATCTACATACTTGTCGCCGGGATACCAGTCGGCATCATTGTCATAGGTATTGGCATCGCCATTGTAGTTCTGTGTAGTCCAAGCCCAAATCAGGTTGTGGATTCCCTTGTTCTGGAAGTAATCAAACATGGTCTGCCAAAGCTTTTTGTAAGTTTCAGCACCATCATATCCCCACCAGAACCAGGACTTGCCCCAGCTGGCACCAGATTTCAGACAGGCATTGCCGGCTGCCTCATGGAATGGTCGCCAAATGGCAACAACGCCTGCATCCTGCAACTTCTGCAGAACTTCCACCACCTTGTCCATCTCCTGATAGAACCATTTGTTCTCCCAAGTGCCTGCCGTCAATACGTTGGCTGCCTTAAAGGTGGTTTCGGATGGGGTGCAGGTCACACCGCTACCATCTGTTCCCGGAGTGGTGTTTTCTGTCTTAGGCACGTTGAAGTGCCACATCAGCGATACCAGTCCGCCCTGGTCTGCCCAGTTGGTTACAGGGGTGATGTCGTTGTAGTTGATCCATCCCTTGGAACCCTGCTTAGGAACATAGATATGGATAAAATCATAGCAGTTCATGGCAGGATACTTGCCTGTTGCCTTATAAATCTTATCAGCCTCTTTGGTGTTCCAGTTAACGTCTGCCATGATTGAAGAGATGGTCTTGCTGCCATAATTCAGCTGCAGATATTTGTAGAGACGCTTGGTCTTTTCTGTAGCTGAAGGGTCGGCGAGATTCACATTGCCTACTTCGCTTTCGTGATAGATAGAGAAGGAGATGTTGTTGATCTTGTTGATGTCGTATGTTTCCCAGGCTCCGAAATCTTCCAGTCCTTTGAGATAGATTTTCAGTTGGTTGCTGGCATTGTGCTTCATGCTGCTGATGGCGTTGGTTTCGCCCGTCAGATTCCATTCAGCTTGCTTTCCTTCTGAATTGTTGATGGTAATTTTGTCACCATCAGTCTGTGCCAAGGCAGTGAATGAAATCATTACTGCCAGGAGTGAGAGTAATATCTTTTTCATTGTCTTGCTACTTTTAAGGATTTGTTATTGATTTTGATAATATAGACCCCATTTGTCAATTCACTGAGATTGATGATGGTCTTGTCGCCAACGGTGATAGGGGAGAGTTTGATGTTTTTCCCATCCAGTGCGAAGGCGCTTACCTTGTTGTTGGTACCGTCTACGATGATACGGTCACCTTCGAAGGCAAACTTGTTGTTGGTTTCTACCTGCTTGATGCCTGTCGTTGTACCATAAGTGAAGGTGGAAACCTTCCATAGTTCGTAACTGGCAGTAGTGGCAGTGGTAGTCACGGTCATCTTATCATTTCCGAAGGTTACTTCCGGTAGAGTGCTCAGTGCAAACTCTATCTTGCTACCATCGTTGAATGATACGAACAGCGACTTGCCGTCTGCAGCTTTGGCAGAGATGCAGCTCAGAGCTACCAGTAAGGATAATGCTATTTTCTTCATATCGGGTTGATGTTTTGGTTAAAATCAAAAATGTGGCGCAGTTAATATAACTACGCCACAAATTTACAAATTATATTTCACATAAATGCGTTTTTTATGTTAAATATTTCTATCCTATGGAAGGATGGCAATCTTGGTTACATTCTTCAGGTCGCCCTGGAGGATGAATGCAGTATCACTCCAACCGTCAGAGATGCTGTTCACGGCTTCCATCATGGCTGCATCGAATACCTTCACAACACAGTTCTGGTCACCATTCCAGTCGGCTACAGTATCAATACCGCCCCAGTTGGCGTTGTTGATCTGAACCTGTCCGGTAGCTCCTGCTTCCTTATAGAAGAGCATCTTGGAACCTACCTTGACACCCAACTTGATGAGGTCTGCCTTCATGATGCGGAAACGACCGGTGTCATCCCAAGTGAAGTTGTATGGATACTTGATGGCGCTGTTGTCCATGTTGGTTGTGATAGTAGCGATATCCTTTTCTGCAGGAACCACCTTGAACTCAGGACCTTCAATCTTGTTGCCGTCTGGATCTTCCATCACGATCTTGTAGGTACCAACTTCTGCATTGGCAGGAACCTGGCATACAATCTCAGTATTGGTACGAGAGGTATAGCGGTTTACCTTGTAAGAACCGATATAGAGGTTCTGGATGTTCTGGAAGTTCTTACCAGTGATGGTGATGGTTGAACCTGCGATAGCCTCACCAGGAGTGATAGAAGCGATAGCTGGATCGGTAGCTGCCTTGATGCTCAATGCATCCTTCACCTCTATGGTTGTACCATTCTTCAGGTTGAGCTTGAAGCCTGTACCGGCGCATGCTGCAGGAACTGTTACTGCGATGGCATTGGCATTCTGAGCTGCAAATTTCTCAACGGTCTGCTCTACATCGCCAGGGAAGGTGATGCTCTTCACGAGGTCGAGATCTGTACCCTTGATGATGGTCTTCTCACCAGCTGTGATAGCTGCCGGTGTGCAAGAAGCTACGGTTGGCTTCACCAAAGTATAGGCTACAGTTACAGTCTTGCCATTATCAAGACTCAAAGTGATGTCGCCTTCCTGTGCATCCTCTGGTACTGTAGAAGTAACCTTTGTTGTCTCTACCTTGTTGAGCTTAGATTCCTTGGCGTTAGGGAATGCGATGCCTGTAATCAGATCCATATCCTTACCGCTGATTGTTATCTCTTTACCATTCTTGATAGGGGAAGGAGTTGCAACGAGTTGGCTAGGAACAACGGTTGTAATCTCACCGAAAGGAATTCTTATACCGCTTTTTGTTACAGCTGTAATTTCACCGTCTGCTACCTTAGAAGAGATAATGAAGGTAATCTCAGAAGCTGTTTGTGACTTGAAGTCAGCTGCTTCTACGGTTGCACCATTCAACTCAATGCTTGCAATCTGATCAAGTGAAGTACCTCTGAGGACCTCTGTTTCACCAGCCTTGATGAGAGACTTACCGATAGCATTGTTTGCATCGATTTCAGGAGCATTGATACTTAAAGCACCTTCAGAATACATATAGTTGTTTCCATCGCTAATCTGGAATCTGCCTTCTCCTGCTTCTGCTGGGATTACCAGCTGAATCTGATAGCGGGTCTGAGATTTAAAATTCTCGGCATCCATAGTTGCGCCATTGGCAAAAATGACAGATGTAATATTGTTGAGATAATCGCCTTCAATAGTGAGGACGTCTCCAACATTACCTACCAGGTTTTCCTTGTTTTCACCTACGTAGAAACCTGTGAATTTCAAATTCTCAATGTATGTGATTGGGGTAAGTGTCTTGATTTCACCATTCTTGGCGGTCTTCAATGTAACAATACCTGGTTCACATTTTTCTGCAGGAACTTCAATATTGATTTCTGAGTTTTTTCCTGATGTAACAACATTAATGCTGGTAATAGCTTCTGCACCAGGAAGATCTATTTCTGTAATTTGGTCAAGATTGGCTCCCTTGAAAGTAAGGACACCCCCACGGAGTACAGGGTTTGGACCGTATGATAATACAGATATTTCATTGCCATACTGGTCGGTGTTCAAGTCATCACGGTCGCATGATGTGAACGCAAATGTACTGCATATCAGTAGCAGAACCAACCAGAGGAAAGATTTATTATGTCTTTTCATAATGATTGACGTTTATTGTTTTTGTTTGTTTGCAGTGCTGGCAGTTGGATGGCTGCCAGCATCAGCAAATTTTATTCATTGATAGGGCAAACACGAATGTTATCAACGCAAATTGTTGGTGAGCATTCTACAGTAGCCTCTTTGTATGGTCCTGTATAGAGGAACATGGTCATACCTGTGAGATTCTCAAACTTCAAACCACCCAATTTGTTTCCATATCTGTCGTATGCAAATTCTGATAATGGAATAGAAACAGTCTGCCAGTTTCCTGAAGTGCTGAATGTGTTGTTTGTTGCTCCATACCATGGAGTCCAAAGTGCACGTGGAAGCTTGTCATCTGCAAGATAGTTGTTGTTTGCTGTTGAGAATGTTACCTGGTCGTTACCGGTAAAATATACCTGTAATGACAAGCCTTTCCAATCATTAGGAATGTTAACCTCGAACTTCACTTGCATGTTGTCAACATCATCCCATTTCATCAGCGAGTTCAACTCAGGATAACCTGCAGCTGGCTCTGGCCAGTAGTTGAATGAGTATTCATCTTCAGCCCATGAATCGAAATTAACGGTTTTGCCTCCAAAGTAGTAGTAATTTCCGTCAAGAGGCTGAACCCCTTCAACATCATTCCTAATACGGTTACCATTTTGAATTCCATCACGCCAGCCATGACCTAATGCTATTGCGTCATCTCCGTCATTATCCCAGTCGAAGAGTATGCAGCGGTCGTCACGGAAATAGAACTTAGACTTACCTTTTCCATACATGCTTTCTACTGTGACAAATCCTTTCTGTGCACCTTCTGGTACCACAAAAGTAACGGCATTCTTGGAAATGTTCTTGAAATCAGTAACGTCTACGTTGCCTGGGAATGTGATTTTAAGATGAGCATTCTCGTAATCCAGCAGGTAGTCGCCTTTCAGGGTTACAGTTTCGCCATCTTTTGCAAACTCATTGCTCAATGATGTTACCACCGGTTCAGGTACGAGCGTCTTGAAGTTATATTCAGTACACTCACCATCCTTGTTGTACATGTAGATCTTATTGGTAGGATTGTCAGTAAGAGTCTTTGGTACATCTACAATCAAGGTATGGTCTGTAATCATACTTGTGTTCAAAATGGCTTGCTGGTCGTTGAAGAGCATTTTTGTTATACTTCTCAAGTTGTTACCGACCAGGCAGATACTTGTACCCATGTATGCTCCAGTTAACATGGAATCTTTCTTGGTTACATCGCACAGGCGAACGTAATCAATAGAAGGAGTTCCACCAGCTATTTCATATTTGTCAGGCTCATCCACACAACTTGTAATGCTGAGTCCTGTAAATGCTGTAGCTCCAAGAAGCATGACACTTAATATTTTATTATTTAGCTTCATAATTGTTCTATTTTTGAGGTTTCTTATATTAATAAGTAAACTGAGAAATGTCAACATGCTGTGGCGTCTCCAGCAAATGAGGGTTCATGGTTGCATCTTCTGTAGGGAATGGGATGGTAAAACTGCTCACCTGAACGTTCTGATGCTTACCAGGATCATCATTGTATCTTACATCGCTGTTCAAGTTCCAAGGACCATCATAGCTACCCTTGTTGTACCATGTCTCATAGAGCGCATTCAGACCATAATACTCATTTCTCTTCTGTGCGTTCAACTCAGCAATTGTTGCATCAGGATCGAAGTAGAATCTGCGTACGTAATCATACCAGCGATCGCCCTCAAGTGCTAACTCCAATCTGCGCTCCTTCCATACATCTTCGAAACTGATAGATGTTGGGCGTTCGTATGTAGATACCGCACGTTTGCGAACTTTGTAGAATGCATCAATGGCAGATGCATCTGTTGTTGAGCCTGCATTACCGATCTTGGCTTCTGCATAGATGAGATAAACATCTGCAAGACGTAACAGCTGAGTATAGTTACCATAAGCCATCACATCAAAGTCGCAGCCTATATGCAAGTTATGGTCGGCTTTATCACCAACAAGATGCTTGACACATTGTGCTCCTGTTGGACTCTGGAGTTCTCCGTTACCTGGGTGCTTCTCGTATCCTTTATATACGTGCTTCAGGAAATCGAAACCGCCACAGTCTGTGTAGAAATAGTCGTATTTATCACCAGCCATCATCATGGTAGCCTTACGGCGGATGTCGGTGTTGTTCCTAGTCTGGCTTGCTGGATTATCTCCGAAAGCTTCTATCAGGTCTACTGATGGACCAGCCCATCCTCCCCAGTTGTTACCTGTTTCATCGAAACCCGTAATAGCGAGGTCACTTTGAAGTGAGTTTTGAGATGTCCAAGGGTCACGTGTGGCACGCCAGTGCCATGCGATGAGTGATTCTGGACCTTTGTATGCACCATAGAACATTGCTGGGAAATTAGCTGCAGATTCCAGACTTCTTCCACTGTTGTCAATCACGTCCTTTGCATATTTTGCAGCGTTGTCAAGATCTTCCTGATTGCGCTGGTGATTGGTGGTCTTGATGTATGCCACACTTCCCTGTTCGTAAGTTGTAGTTGCTGGATCGAAACCAGACTTTGTTAGGTAAACCTTGGCAAGCAAGCCTTCTGCGCAGTATTTATCAATACGTCCAAGACCTGTAGGATCTTTTTCCGGTAACAGTTCAATGGCTTTTTTCAAGGTCATGATGATGTAATCGTATACATCCTCTATGTTGGCCTTATACTGGTCATTGTATGTACCGGCACCGATAATCTCTGTGTTGTTATGGATGATTGGCACTGCACCGAATGTACGTACAAGATAGAAGTATGCCATAGCTTTCCATGTCAGGCATTCTCCCATACATGCACTCTTAACGCTTGCGCTTGCGCTGGCACCTTTCAGTTTATCATAAATGGTGTTGGCGTAGGCATTTACTGTCCAAAGTGAATAAGACATATCTTTCAGGTTGGCATTGTTGGCAGATACGTTACAGTTCCAGTATTGAGTATCTTCACTTCCCCACCAATAATAGTTTCCTGACATTACTTCACCAACTTTGAAGAAACCTCTTTGGAAATCATACCATGGCATACTGTACAGAGAATTGGCGCCTTGATAGCACTCTGCATCACCATTATAGAACGTGTCTGCATTGTAGTTGGAATTGTCTGGCTGATCCAGAAAGTCCCCGCAAGAAGACAAGCTGAGACCCAAGACGAATGCGCAAACGGCCGTTTTATATATATTGTATTTTTTCATAATTGTTTATTCTTTTGTTATTTAATTAGAAAGCAAGGTTGATACCGAAAGAATATACCGTTGGTGAAGGATAACGTCCGTTATCTACACCGAAGCTGTATCCCTGTGAATCGGATGTACTTGCACCTACTTCTGGATCATAACCGTCGTAACCGGTAATAGTGAAGAGGTTCTGTATATTTGCATATACTCTCAAACTCTCAATATGAAGGTATCTTGCATACTTTTTAGGCAATGTATAACCTAAAGTGATATTCTTCATTCTCAAGTATGATCCATCTTCAACATATCTGTCACTGATAACGCTAGAGTTTCCGGCTGGGTCACCGATAGCAAGACGTGGAATGTTGGTTCCTGCGTTTACTACATAGATGTTGTCTACGTCATCATACCAGTTGTATACGGTATTGGCATTGTTGCCTTTATAACCATTACTGTAGTCCTTGTTCGGATCAATTGGAGCCAGTACGGCATGATTCTTGACACTTGCACTCTGGTTTACCCAGGCATTGTTCATCTTGCTCATGCTGATATTCAGGTAGTTCATAACCTTGTTTCCTACAGAACCGCTGACGAACAATGTCAGGTCGAAGTCCTTATAACGGAATGTGTTGGTCCAACCAAATGTATATTTAGGCTGTGGATTACCGATGTAAGTTTTGTCGTAATCGTCGATAACTCCATCAGGCTTTCCGTCAGGACCTGAAATATCCTTAAACTTGATATCGCCTGGCCATACGGTTGTTCCCTTATTCAGGGCTCCTTCCTTGTAGCTCTTAGGCTTAGGAGAGTTTTTGATATCTTCAAAATCCTTGTATACGCCATCGGTCTGATATCCCCAGAATTGATAGAGAGGTTTGCCGATGTTACTTACACAGACAACTTCGTTCCACTGGCCATAGCCAATGATGTTGGCATTGGTTGTGCCGCTGAGACCTACCAGTTTGTTCTTGTTCCAAGAAATGTTGAACTCTGTATCCCAAGAGAAGTTCTTGTTAGCAATAGGATGAGCGTTTACTGCCAACTCGAAACCGGTGTTCTTGATCTTACCGTAGTTACCCCAAGGTGCATTAAGACGTGAAGAACCATTGCCTTGAGTACCCATATATGAAGGCAACTGTAAAGGCATCAGCATATCGTTGGAAACCTTGTTGTACCAGTCGAGAGTAAAACCAATCTTATCATTGAAGAGTCCAAGATCGAGACCGATATTGGTCTGTTCCTGAGTTTCCCACTTGATAGAAGTGTTTGGAATATTGGTAGGACGGTATGCTACGCTTGTTTGACCAACAAGGAACTTGGTTACGGTAGTACCCCATTTGTAAGCACCGATATTGGCATTACCAGTCTGACCCCAGCCAATACGAATCTTACCATTGCTCAACCATTTACCTGCGATGCTCTTGATAAACTTCTCGTTAGAGAAACGCCAGCTTGCTGCGAATGAGTGGAATGAAGCCCAACGGTTTTCAGGACCGAAGTTAGAACTTCCGTCACGACGGAATGTATATGTTGCTAAATAACGGTCATCGTAGTTGTATGTCTCACGTGTAAAGAATGATGACATTGTTGTAACACCGAAACCAGACTTGATACTAGGAGTGCTGGAACCCAAAGATGGCAAATGGATCATATTGTTTGGCAAATTAGAGTTTGCCTGATAGGTATAATCCCAGTCACTACGCCAAGCTTCCTGACCCAGCATGGCTGTGAAAGAATGCTTTTTGATACTTCCATTATAAGTAATGTAGTTCTTAAACTGCCAATACTTGCTTGTATTCTTCTGCCAGCTTGCAAAGTTTGTGTCCTGGTTCCAGTTGCCTAAGTGCATAGTAGGTGTAAAGACCTCTGCATCACTCCATGACAAGTCGTAACCCAACTCTGTATGCCAGGTGAGGTTCTTTATAGGAGTAATGTCTGCAAAAATGTTACCGGTCAGCTTGTTACGCTTCATGGTGATATCCTTGCTCAAAGCCTGTGCAATAGGGTTTGGTGAAGACCAGCCGTCACGTACTACAGAAGTATAGTTTCCGTCTACGTCATAGATTGCAATATCTGGAGGTGTAGTCAATGCGTATGTAATAACACCTTCTGTACCATCAGCATGGAGCAGGCGCTCCTTGGTTCTTGTGTATGTAGTATTCATACCTATCTTGAACCATTTCTTCAGTTGAGCGTCCAGATTGGCACGTACGTTCAAACGCTTGAAGTTAGAACCGATGATAGTACCATCCTGATCCATCATACCGCCACTAACATAGTACTTAACCTTCTCTGTACCACCTTGTGCAGCAACCTGATGCTGGTGCTGGAAAGCTGTGCGGAATACAGCGTCCTGCCAGTTGGTTCCTCGACCCAAGATAGATGGGTCTGAGAAATCAGGACGTGCCTGATCCTGTGAAATCCATCCGTTGCTTACAAAGTCATTATAATATTCTGAGAATTCACGAAGATTCAGAATGTCAATACGCTTTCCCTGGTATTGCCATGCTGCCATGCCGTCGTATGTAAATTTTGCTTCTCCAGTCTTACCCCGTTTGGTTGTGATAAGTACAACACCATTTGCACCCTGGGCACCATAGATGGCTGTAGCAGAAGCATCCTTCAGGATTTCCATACTGACGATATCGGCAGGGTTGATAGTTGACATTGGTGATACGGTAGAAACAGAACCGTTTCCTAAGGCATCTCCCAAACCTAATGAACCGCCGCTTGAACCGCCGCCCTGGAAGATGACACCATCAATGACATAAAGTGGTTCTGCACCGGCATTGATTGTTGACTGTCCGCGAACTCGGATTGAGGTAGAAGAACCTGGAGCACCTGAAGTCGCTACGGATGTGACACCGGCAACGCGACCTTGGAAACTCTGGTCCAAGTTTGTGATAATCGAACCTTTGATTTGGTCTTCTCCCATGGAAACAGAAGCTCCTGAGATATCGCTCTTCTTCATGGTACCATAACCTACAACTACCACCTCGTCAAGACTGTTGTTGTCTTCTACCAAAGTGATGTCGTACTTGCTCTGGCCTCCTACTTTGAAAGTTTTGGTAACATAGCCTACGTAAGTTACCTCTACAGTCTGTCCGGCACCTACATTCAGTGTGTAGTTACCATCAAAGTCTGTCACTGCGGCATTTTTTGTGCCTTTCACTTTTACTGTTGCACCGATGATAGGACCCATTGCATCGGATACGTTACCAGTAATCTTCTTGGTCTGTTGCACAGCCTGATTCGTTGTGATCTGGGCTGCGAAAGTTTGCTGAGGGGAGATGCCGAGAAGACTCAGGGCAGCTACACTAGCAAGCAACTTTTCTCTACTTTTAAAGTTCATACAATTTTTGTTAGTTGGTTAAAACAGTTTGGCTCTTTCACTTATATGATCGATACGGGAAAGAATCCAAAACGGATTAGTGCTCTCTGATTATTCCTTCGTCATCTTTTTCTGATGAGAAGAAAGGGCTAGAGGCTAGCTCTAGGTTGCATTTGCTTTTTCCATTGTTGTGATTATGTTTATTTGTTTTATATTGTTTATTCTAAACCTTTAGGCTATTTTGTAAATCTGCTGCAAAGATAGCTATTTTTTGCAAAATAGCTTGTACATATTTTGCTGATTACTAATACTTTTCTGCTTTATTGAAAATAAAATGTAATTTTCGTCATATTTATTAAAGATTAAGTGTTAGCGTTACAATTTATTTACTTGATGATTGATTTATATTGATTATTCTATTATATGTCTATTATATATAAGGTACGCGTACATTATTTATTATATGAATTGTCATAACCTTTTGTGCTTTGTTAATTGATCTTTGGGCGTTTTCGGTCAATTCTTGAGTTAAATAGAGTGTGTGTTTTGTCGTTTTCTTTGCTTTTTCTGACTTGATGTGCGTCAATTCTTATTTCTGCTTTCTGGTATTTTCGAATATTTTTCTGCCTTTGCAACAAAGTATGTTTATTCAGCAAAATAATACACGGATATATCGGAAATTATGCCTAACTTTGCAACCGTAAAACAGAATGTTTAACTAACAAGATTACCAACGACAATATGAATCATCGTATAGCAAATGTTTTTAGGTTAATAATTATAGGTGTTCTGATGAGTGTGCTGGGGACTTCAAGCCTCAGCGCACAAATCAGAGGAAACAACATCGTGGTAACGGTAACTCCTGATCATCAGGACTGGAATTACCGGGTGGGCGAGAAGGCTAACTTCACGGTGAATGTGAGAAAGAGCGGTACGCTACTCAATCAGGTGAAGGTAGATTACGAAGCCGGTCCGGCAATGTTTCCGGAGGTGAAGAAAAGTACCACTCTCAAGGACGGAACCATGAAATGGTGCGGCAGTCTGAACAGACCGGGCTTCTACCGCCTCAAGGTTATCGCTCATGTTGATGGCAAGGATTACGAGGGACTTTGCACGGCAGGTTTCTCTCCAGAGAAGATTCAGCCTTTCGCACAGGAACCTAAGGATTTCGATGCTTTCTGGAAGAAGGCACTGGATGAGGCAAGACAGAATGACCTCAATCCTACCAAGGTGCTTCTGCCTGAGCGTTGTACCAAGGATAAGAATGTATATGAAATAAGTTATAACAACAACCGATGGGGCTCTAAGATGTATGGCATCCTGAGTGTACCGGTAAAAGAAGGTAAGTATCCGGCTTTGCTCCGTGTACCTGGTGCGGGTGTACGCCCTTATGCCGGCGATACTTATACGGCTCCTGCTGAGTGCATCGTACTGGAAATCGGTATTCACGGTGTTCCTGTTACCATGCAGCAGAAGATTTATGATGATCTTGCCAACGGCGAACTGAATGGTTACTGGGATACCAATCTCGAGAATCCTTATCGCAATGCTTACAGACGGGTAGTAACCGGTGCTGTCCGTGGCGTGGATTATATCGCTTCGCTCCCTGAGTGGAACGGAAAGACTATCGGCGTAACGGGTTCATCACAGGGTGGATTCCTTTCCATCGCTGTAGCAGCTCTCGATAAGCGTATCACATTCCTGGCTCCAGTTCATGATGCCATGTGTGATTATGAGGCTGAGATTCACGGAGTTGCAGGCGGCTGGCCTCACTATTTCTATAAGGAAGACAAGGCACTGGGGGCTGCATGGAAAGAGCAGAAACTTACGGATTTGGAAAAGGCAAGACTCGAAGGTGCACGCTATTATGATGGCGTCAACTTCGCCCGTCGTATCACTGTTCCTGGCTGGTACAGTTTCGGTTATAATGATGAGGTGGTTCCCCCAACATCGTCTTACGGACTTTATAATCGGTAAAAGCGCCTAAGACCTTGAGTCTGTACCAGATGACCGGTCATTACTGGTATCAGGAGCAGTGGGATGAATGGCAGGCTTGGATTATTCTGCAATTAAAGAAATAGATATATGATAGGAAAAAGAATTTTGATTGGTGCAGCTTGCCTCATGGCGATGCAAGGAGCTGTGGCACAGGTTGATGGCGTTACGGGCACATCAGTCCAGACTGCCAATACTTCCTGCTGCAAGGGTAAAAAGCAATGTTGCAATACTCCGGCAGAGCAACTGAAGGTCAGACTGCAGAAATTACTGAACAAGGGAATCATGCTTGGTCATCAGGATGATCCGGTGTATGGTACTACTTGGAAATGGGATGAAGGAAAGAGCGATGTATTACTCACTACAGGTGATTATCCTGCCGTGATGGGCTTTGATCTCGGAAAAATAGAGTTGGACAGCAAGGAAAATCTCGATGGTGTTTCTTTCGATCGTATGCGAAAAGAAATCATTGCCCAAAATGAGAGAGGAGGCATCGTTACTTTGAGTTGGCATCCTTGGAATCCGGTTACTGGCGAGAATGCCTGGGATCCGAAAGGTGATGCTGTTGCTGCTATTCTGGATGGAGGCGCCCAGCAACAGAAGTTCGACGGATGGCTCAAGAAGGTTTCCGATTTTATCCTTTCTTTGAAGACAAACGATGGTAAACTGGTTCCTGTCATCTTCCGACCATGGCATGAAATGAATGGCGGATGGTTCTGGTGGGGAGCTAGCAGTTGCACACCTGCACAATATAACCAATTATACGTAAAAACCCTAAATATACTTACTAAGGCAGGGTGCAATAACATCGTTTGGGCTTGGTCACCAAATCTCAGCGACGAGAAGACGGTAGAAAAATTCCTGGAGCGATTCCCGGGAGAAAAGTATGTGGATATGCTGGGTGTTGACGTCTACGAGTTCGACAACAACGATGCCAACTATCAGCAGAACCTTGCTGCTACGCTCGATGTGCTGATGGAGGCAGCCAAGAAGGTTGGCAAGATTCCTGCCCTCACCGAAACGGGTTGCAGGGGTATCGCCAGCAAGAAGGATTGGTTTACCCAAACCCTTTGGCCTGTACTTCAGAAGTATCAGTTGAGTTATGTACTCTTCTGGCGTAATGCTTGGGATAAACCTCAGGAGGAAGCCTATCTTCCTGGAGTAGGCGATGGAGCCATCATTGACGACTTCAAGGCATTCAAGAAGGAAAAGAAAGTCCTCTTTGCCAAAGACATTGTAAAGGTAAAAAAGTAAAAATGGTAAAAAAGTAAAAAAAGATATATTATGACTACATTTCAAGACAAAGTGAAAGCACTCCGCGCTCATCATGAGGAATTGCTGAGTCGTAAGAATGAACCCGTAGAGTGGGGAAATGGTATCTACGAAAAGTATAAGAACCCAATCCTCACCGCAGAACATACACCATTGGAGTGGCGTTACGACTTCGATGAGAAGAGCAACCCTTATCTCATGCAGCGCATCATGATGAATGCTACCCTCAATTCGGGTGCCATCAAGTGGAATGGTAAGTATCTTCTCGTTGTTCGTGTTGAGGGTGCTGACCGCAAGAGTTTCTTTGCTGTAGCCGAGAGTCCTAATGGTGTTGACAACTTCCGTTTCTGGGATGAGCCTATCACCATGCCGGAGGATGTGGTTCCTGCTACCAACATCTATGATATGCGACTCACAGCTCATGAGGATGGCTACATCTATGGTGTGTTCTGTGCTGAGCGTCATGATGATGATCAGCCTGGCGACCTCAGTGCTGCTACTGCTACAGCAGCCATTGCCCGTACCAAGGACCTGGTAAACTGGGAGCGCCTTCCTGACTTGAAGACAAGAGCCAGCAGCGCAATGTGGTTCTCCATCCGGAATTCGTTGATGGTAAGTATGCTTTCTATACCCGTCCACAGGATGGTTTCATCGATACAGGTTCTGGTGGTGGTATCGGTTGGGCTCTTGTTGATGATATCACTCATGCCGAAATCAAGGAAGAGAAGATTATCAATGCCCGTCACTATCATACCATCCAGGAGGTGAAGAACGGTGAGGGACCTCATCCTATCAAGACTGATAAGGGCTGGTTGCATCTGGCTCATGGTGTTCGTGGCTGTGCCAGCGGTCTCCGCTATGTGCTCTATATGTACATGACTTCTCTTGAGGATCCTACAAAGGTGATTGCAGAACCAGGTGGATATCTCCTCGTACCGGAAGGTCCTGAATATATCGGTGATGTAATGAATGTTGTCTTTGCCAATGGTTGGATTGCAGATGAGGATGGCAAGGTATTCATCTACTATGCTTCTTCTGATACCCGCATGCATGTGGCAACTTCTACCATCGACCGATTGGTAGACTACTGCATGAATACACCAAAGGATGATTATCGTACTCAGTTCTCTGTAGAGAAGATCAAGGCTTTGGTAGCAAAAAACAAACAGACTTTAAGTAAATAGTTTCAGGTATTAAGATTGTAGGGATTCGTACTCTTCATCCGTATTATTGTATATGAATGAGGAGCGAATCCCTCTTTTTGGTAGTTAAAAGTTAATAGTTGATAGCGGCTTCGCTGTATAGCAAGATTGCTGAGGTAGTTTTTGCTATAAACTATAAATTGTAAATTATAAACTAAAATAAAATGGCTCGTTTAAAAGAAAAAATAGCTTATGCATTGGGTGATGCCGCTGCGGGTGGTATTGTATGGAAGGTGATGTCTATCGCTTTTCCTCTGTTTTTTACAAATGTCTTCGGACTCTCGTTTGCGGATGCGGCAGTATTGATGCTCGTAGCCCGCATGTTCGATGTGGTTACTGACCCGCTGATGGGTACTCTTGCCGACCGTACCCAGAGCCGTTTCGGTACCTACCGTCCTTGGCTCATCTATGGTGCCATTCCTTTCGGATTAATATTCGCCCTCTTGCTCTATACTCCAGACTTCGGTCCTGTGGGCAAGCGAATCTATGCTTACGCCCTCTATCTGCTGATGATGGCGGTATATACCATGGTGAATGTGCCTTACGGCTCATTGCTCGGTGTGATGACCGAGGATGATGATGAGAAGAACCAGTTCTCTTCTTTCCGTATGGTAGGTGCTTATGCCATGGGATTCGTTACCCTGCTTTCTTTCCCTTATCTCCAGAAAATGGTAGGTGGTTCTGCCGCTCATCAGTATGCTGTCATTGGTGCCGTGCTCGGTATTATTGCAGCTGTGATGACATTGGCTTGCGGACTCCTGACCAAGGAACGTCTGAAGCCGAAGCGCGCTGAGAAGTTCTCTTTCCAGCAGTTTGCCGACCTCGTTCACAACAAGGCTTGGCTCTATATGACAGCCATCGCCGTGTGTACCAACTTCTTCAACGGATTCCGCTATGCCGTTGCTGGCTATATGTTTGATTACTGTCTGCATGGCAATGTAACCATCGAGGGATTGATTATCAACTATACCGTTTTCATGGCATTCGGTGAAGTAACCTGTATGATTTTCGGTGGTGTATCTCCTTGGTTCACCCGTCTGGTAGGCAGCAAGCGCATGGCATTCTTCTGGGCTGCAACTCTCTGTCTGGTTCTCTCGGTTGTCTTCTTCTTCATCCCGATGAATCCGTCGTATATCTGGGTGATGATAGCCATCGTTATCCTTACCTCTATGGGTATCGGTATCTATTCGCCATTGATGTGGTCTATGTATGCCGATGTTGCCGACTATCATACCGAGCATTTCGGAACATCTGCTACAGGTCTTATCTTCTCTTCCGGTACGATGAGCCAAAAGTTTGGTACTGCCATTTCCGGTTCTCTCATCGCCCTCTTCCTGGGCTGGGCAGGTGCCAACATGATAACAGATAAGATGGGTAATACGATGATCGACCCAGCCAGTGTCACCGACTCTGTGCTTACGATGGTATGGTCATTGTTCTCACTCTTCCCAGCAGTCATCGCCTTCCTGCTGATGGTGCTTGCCTGGAAGTTCCCTATCCGCAAATAATTGTTTTAACATAACTAATAATCACTATAAAGAATGGAAAAATGGAAAATCTTAAAGAAACGATGCGGGATGTTCTGGAGAACAACATCCTCAGCTATTGGCTAACGAAAGTGAAAGATGAAGAAAATGGTGGCTTTTACGGACGTGTAGACGGTAACGACCAGGTACATCCTGTAGCCGAGAAGGGAGCAGTGATGAATGCCCGTATCCTCTGGGCGTTTTCTGCAGCCTATCGTGTCTTGAAGAAGCCGGAGTATCTTGAGGCTGCCACCCGTGCCAAGGATTATGTGCGCGATTATTTCCTCGACAGGGAATATGGCGGCATCTACTGGAGTGTTGACTATCAGGGTAATCCGCTCGATACCAAGAAGCAGACTTACGCCATCGGCTTTGCCATCTATGGTTTCTCGGAGTATGCCCGTGCAACAGGTAACAAGGAGGCGTTGGATATCGCCATCTCTCTGTATCATGACATAGAGAAGCATGCCTTTGATGCCAAGAACAACGGATATATCGAGGCTTTGACCCGTGAGTGGAATCCGATTGCAGACATGCGTCTCTCTGATAAGGATGAGAATGGTTCCCGTACGATGAATACCCATCTGCATATCATCGAGCCATATACCAATCTTTATCGTGTATGGAAGACTCCGGAACTGGAGAAGAGTATCCGCAATCTGCTCGATATCTTCACCGATAAGCTTCTGAACAAGGAGACTTATCATCTCGACCTCTTCTTCAATGACGAGTGGGAGGGCAAGCGCAACATCGAGAGCTATGGTCATGATATTGAGGCGTCCTGGCTGCTCCACGAAACCGCGCTGGTTTTGGACGATAAGATATTGCTGCATAAGATAGAGCGCATCATCCGTCGTATAGCCGATGCAGCAGATGAAGGCTTACGTCCGGATGGCAGTATGGTTTATGAGCATTGGAAAGATGGAGATAAGTATGATCTCCAGCGCCAGTGGTGGGTGCAGTGCGAGAACATCATCGGCCATATCGACCTCTATCAGTATTTCCGTACCGAAGAGAATCTTCTGGTTGCCATCTCCTGCTGGAACTATGTAGCCAAGCATCTGCTGGATAACAAGAACGGTGAGTGGCACTGGGCTATACTGGAAGATGGTACGGTGAACAAGGAGGATGATAAGGCGGGTTTCTGGAAATGTCCTTACCACAACTCCCGTATGTGTCTCGAACTCATCGAACGTGACTATTAACATACAGATTCCCTGCAAGGCAGGAATAGAATACAAAAATCCAAGCAAATCATATATTTGCTTGGATTTTTTTGTTTATCCCGATTTTTTATTGTACTTTTGCAGCCAATGCGGCGTCAGCCCCATTATTCATTATAAATTGTAAATTATTCGTATTAATAAATGTATATAGCAATAGCAGGAAATATCGGTAGTGGCAAGACAACACTCACCAAGATGCTGTCTAAACATTATGGATGGAAACAGTACTTGGAGCCCGTGGCTGAAAACCCCTATATCGATGACTATTACAAAGATATCTCGCGATGGGCACTTAATATGGAGGTATTCTATCTGAAGCAGCGATTCAAGAATCTGCTGGAAATCCAACACAGTAAAGAGACGGTCATCCAGGACCGCACCATCTTTGAGGGTGTTTATGTCTTTGCGACCAACAACCGGAAGATGGGCAACATGGACCAGCGCGACTACGATACTTATATGGAGCTCTTCGAGTCGATGATGGAAGTGGTGGAGATGCCTGAACTGATGATATATCTCCGTTCTTCCGTTCCTCACCTCGTGAAGAATATCCAGAAGCGCGGTCGTGATTATGAGCAGAAGATGCCTTTGGATTATCTGGAAGGTATCAACAATCTTTACGAAGATTTCATCATGAATAAGTATAAGGGCAAGGTGCTCATCGTAGAAGTTGATAATCTCGATTTCGAGCACAATCCCAAGCAGTTTGGTGAAATCATAGATAAGATAGATGCCAAGCTCTTCGGGCTGTTCTCTTAAAGGTAAAAAAGTAAAAAGGTAAAAAAAATGCATATAGCAATAGCAGGAAATATAGGTAGCGGCAAGACAACATTAACCAAGATGCTTGCCAAGAGATATGGCTGGAAAGCTAATTTCGAGCCGGTAGATAATAATCCATATCTGGCTGATTATTACAAGGATATGGAACGTTGGTCGTTTAATCTTCAGATTTACTTCCTGAACAAGCGATTCCATGATGTTGTGGAGATTTCACGTTCAGAGCAGACCATCGTACAGGATAGAACCATCTTCGAGGATGCGCGTATCTTTGCGCCTAATCTTCACGATATCGGTATGATGAGCGATAGGGATTTCAAGAACTATACCGATCTCTTCGATCTGATGATCAGTCTGGTGAAACTCCCTGACCTGATGATATATATCAAGAGCAGCATTCCTACGCTCGTGAAGCATATCGAGAAGCGTGGCCGCGATTTCGAGAAGAGCATCCGCATCGATTATCTCCAGGGCTTGAACAAGCGTTATGAGGATTGGATCAAGGATTATAAAGGTCGCCTCATCATCATCGATGGTGATAATCTGGAGTTCGGAGAGAATCCGGAAGACTTCCGAAAGGTTACTGACCTGATAGATGCTGAGCTCTTCGGACTGTTTGCTGAAAAGGAGGTTTAAAAGTAAAAAGGTAAAAAGGTAAAAAGGTAAAAAGGTAAAAAGAACCTTAACCCCCTTTCGCCCCCCCCCCCCCCCCCCACGCCTCCTT